>Ga0187847_10000443_pt1 | contig 46806 bp, 37 predicted proteins | sample June2016WEW_4_10_FD_132458 | JGI IMG/M metagenome (GOLD analysis project Ga0187847, IMG submission 132458) | Peatland microbial communities from SPRUCE experiment site at the Marcell Experimental Forest, Minnesota, USA - June2016WEW_4_10 | ecosystem: Environmental > Terrestrial > Soil >...
CCTGCCGGTCGTTTGAGGCCAGTCATATCTTGCTTCGTAATCCAGAAACCCATAATTTGTTCGGCGGGGCCCCGCAGCGTTGTAATACTGTGCTCGGCGGAATAAGTTTCACCTGTCTTGCGCTTGCAGATGACCTGATTCCGCCACGGTTCGGCGGAAGGGGTAGCGTGCAGGAGTTCATCCCAGGCGAATGTTCCTGCGGATTGACCTAAGAGTTGATCCGGGCTGCAACCCGAGAGTTGGGCGTAAGCGGCATTCGCCCACGTTATGGTTCCGTGAGGGTCGGTGATAGCAACTCCGAATGGCAGTGCTTGAGCGGCAGCGACAACGGCAGTCGCTTGCCCTGGTAGATTAGGCAGCATCGTGCCCGTATTGTAGCCCACCGCAACGAACCGAATAGCGCTGCGGCGAACGACGGTGTCCACTGTGCTTTGGCTGGTGATGCATTTCGGGCGACGCGTTTCGATGTGACGCTGCGAACAGGGCGCCGGGCCGAATGCGGTGGCCATGGGACATCGGCAGTCTTTTGCGATTACCTTGCCGGCCCGGCGATGGTCGCGCACGGGCCTGCCCCAGCAGGCCCAATCGGTGGCATATGGCCGCGAACGATCTATATTCTAGACGATAGGCTCTCAGTTCATCGAGTCACCAGCGGCCTCGTGCGCCGCTTTCTTAGCTGTTCATGGGCAGCGACGGGCGGCCGACACACCATTCATTGATCGATGACGGGTGAGGCGTCGGCGGAGGGTTCGTTCCGGCCGAAATGGTGCCGAATCCGGATTCTCGGCGCTAATCTCTGCTATACTAAAGATGTTTTTGATCCGACTGCGAATCGTCTTGGTTTCGCCTCCTCCGATTCGCCCCCCTTCAAACCCGCCCAAAGGAGAGCTATGGTCCCGTCAGAAAACGCTATGAGTGTCGATGGTCGGCGCGCCTTACAGGACATGGTCGAGTTGCAGATGTATCTCGTGGCCCAATCGCGGCAGGCACCTTGGTCCCTGCTCCCACGGCGCTCGAAGGGGCCTCACGAGTTTAGGGCGCCATTTAGTAACCCGGTCGAGTCGAGCGTAGGGAAGGAACTGGCGGACCTGGGTTTTATCGAAGCCACTTCGACGCGAACGTTCGTCGTAAGCAAGTCTGGGCTTCAGTTCTACGAACGAGAGCTCAACCTTCGTTCGGCCTGATATGCGAGAAGGCAGAAGGATGAGTTGGATTGGGGCCGATGCGACTTACGCCGACGCAGTATTCCGAAGCAAGTCCGAAACGGCAGGAACCTTGTAAGCAACGAAGGGCCCGAGCTCCAGCCAGACATCCGAAAATCCAGAATCGAAATAGACTGATGAAGCCTGGTTCGAGACGCGGTATGGTGATCCTGACTACTACAACTGGATCACAGGTCTAAGTTGAATCGCGTCTCGAACCCCGCAAACGCCTTGTCGGGATCAACCTCCTCACCCGCACTATGGCCCAAACCTGATAAGTAGTACCGCTGTGCGGATCCGAGACCGGGCCAAGGATGTGCGGGAATGCGGCCCAATCGGTTTTGCCAACACGTGAATCGCCGCCCCGGCGCGGTTTCGCCAAGACGACCGGGAGTGGTGGCGCTCGAGGCCTGCGTCCTTGGCGCCATTGCGGATCGCAGGCGATAAGTAGCGGAGTTGTCACGGCGCTGGCCAGCACGCGCGATTCGGTCTCCGGCCAAGGTCGAAGGGCTTACCTGTCCAATAACCAAAACGCGAACTTACCCGATCGGCGCATGAGAACCCCACATACAACAATCCAGAATAGAGCCCGTCTTTGTCTTTGGTAGATGTGCAGTATTGGACATATGCGCCGAATAGAAGGGTGCTAGGCTTGAGTTGACGCACAAGCGCGCTTCAGGACTTCCGCCTAACTTGGTCTTTTCCCGATCTCGATAGGGACCTGAAGTCCGAACGTGCGGCCAGGGGCGGGGTGGAAGGCATCGAATTCCAGATCCGGAGAAAAGGGCAGTGAGCTGGTTTCTGCGCGCACTTTTATGAGGCGCGGCGCGGTCCTCGTCATATCGACATTTCGAGTGGCCAACGGAATGGAGGCCGCGGTCCGGCAGGCGTTTCTCGACCGGCCGGGACTGGTGGACGACGCAGCTGGATTTCTCGGAATGGAAGTGCTCGTCGACCGCCGGGACGGCACCATCTTTCAATTGCTGACCCGTTGGACTGACGAGGGGTCTTTTCAGCGCTGGCATTCCGGCCCGCTGCACAAACTGTCACATCGCAGGATTCCCAAAGGCCTGAAGCTCGATCCGTCCCACACGGTTATTCGCACGTTCGACGTTCTGCCAGGCCAGGACGGGCTGTCGCCTGGGGGGCCGAGCGCGCCCATCGCCGACTTGGCCCGCTTCCTCGCCGGCAGTCGGTGTCTTCACTGGCTCAGGGCTTCGTTCGACGGTGGGATCGTCGCGGTCAACCCAGCCTTCGAGTCGCTGCTTCAGGAATCCGCCGGAGCACTGGCCGGGCAGGTGCTCTGGGATCGTTTGACCGAACCCGATGCCGCCTCCATCCGGACGAACCTGAAATCCGAAGTCCCGCGTTCCGAGGGCCCCATGCTGCTGAATTTCATCGGCCGCGACCAAAGTGTCCAGACCCTGCAGTGCCACCTGGAGGTGCAGGGTGAGACCTTCGTGCTGGCCGGCGAACCCATTCGGGAACACGATCGGGCACTGGCCAGGGAACTTCTGGAATTGAACAACCGTTGGGCGCTGCTGGTTCGCGACAACGAGAAAAACGAGAAGGCGCTGCGCAAGACCAAAGACGAACTGGAGAAGGCTCTCAAGGAGCTGAAGGAATCGCACTGGCACCTCCGCAAGATCCAGGAAACGCTGCCCATTTGCATGTACTGCGGCAAGGTGAAAACGGGGGATGCGCGGTGGGAGGATGTAGTCGAATACCTGAAGGCGAACAGCCTTTTTCTTAGCCACGGGTGCTGTCCCGATTGTATTCACATGATCGGCGAGGCGGGGAAGCCGGTTTAACGAGTGCTGAGCGACAAACCGATTCAAGAGCGCGTCCGCCTGGCCGAACAGTTGCGTGGGTTCAGTCGGCAGATTGCCGAGGAGGTGACCGAGGAGTTCCTTGTCCAGCATCCGGATTGGGTGACGCGCTACGGCGGCCGCGGCAGGCGGTTGGGCATCGAGGATGCGATTTACCACCAAGATTTTCTCGCCGCGGCAATTGAAATCGGAGAAGTGTCCGCATTCGGCGACTATCTGCGGTGGACGGCCGGCGTTCTGGGGTCTCGCGAGATTGCTTCCAGTTCTCTGCGCGAATATGTGGAGCTGATCTCCCGGGGACTCTGGTCGCGGCTGCCAGCGCCAACGGCGACGGAAGTGGCGGAGTTCGTCCAGTTCGCGCTCGATCTGGCGCTGGCCGACGGACCCCGGGCTCGAAACGCGGCCGCGAACTCGGGTGAGCTCGGCGCCGTTCAGGCGCTTTACTTGCAGACGATCCTGCACGGCCAGCGCCAGGCCGCGGTCGGCATCGCCATCGAAACGGTCCGCCAAGGCCACACTTTGACGGATATTTACACCGATGTCCTGCAGGTGTCGATGTACGAAATCGGCCGGCTCTGGGAGACCAATTGCATCACCGTTGCGCAGGAACACATGGCTACTGCGATCACCCAATACGTCATCGCGCATCTCTATCCCCTCATCCAACCGGTGCAACCGCCGAGGGGCAGAATGGTGATCACGGGAGTGGAGGGTGAGCAGCACCAGGTGGGCCCCAACATCGTGGCGGACGTGCTTGAATCGGCCGGCTGGGACGTGCGCTTCCTGGGAACTAACACGCCGCCGGCGGGAGTGTTGCAGGTAATTGAGGAGCACCGCGCGGACGTGCTCGGGATCTCAGCCACCATGCTCTTCAATCTTCCGGCTGTCCGGCGGCTGATCGCCGAAGCCCGCGCTGTTCCCGGACGAAATCTGCGCGTGATCTTGGGCGGAGGCGCTTTCCGGTCGACTCCCGGGCTGCATGAGAAGCTCGGCGCCTCCGGCATCGCGCTCGATGTGAGAGCGGCCTTGCGGCTGGCGGCGACGTTGTAAGCGTAAACTACCTGCTTGGCGACGTACAGCAGCAGGCCGAGAAGCCTCTCAAACCCACCTCGCAAACCTGGTTGAGAAGTCCCGCGCCAGGCAGGCGCCGGCGAGGCACTGGTCGATTCTCAAAAAGGCCCCGCTCCGTTAGAAGCAGGTCGAAGTCGAACTCGTCGGAGCCTTCGAGCATGCGCTGCCCTCGATACGATCGCCAGGAGAGCGATCGCACTCATTGGGTGGGGGTTAGGCGCCGGCAGTTGTTATGCAACGCGCCGCTGAATCAGAAACGGCGAGTAGAGCATATCTGTTCCCTTGATGTGCGTCTCGAGCCAGTCTTTCAGGAAGGTCATCAGTTCGATCGAAATGAACGCGTCTCCCGCCTGAAACGCCTGCTGGAAGTCCAGCACCTGCTTCGTCAACGCCTCGTGTTTTTCTTTATGAATTGCGAGGTCCGGGTAGCCGTGCATTCTCATCAGCCCTTCCTCGTGTGCGAAGTGCGCCTTCGTGTATTGCACCAATCGATCCAAGATCTTGGTTAGTACCGGCCTCGCTTGGCCGATGCGCATGGCTTCATGGAGCTCACCGGCGATGGCGAAAAGTTTTTGATGCTGCGCGTCGATCGACGCGATGTTAATACTGTACTCTCTTTTCCATTCAAACATATCCTGTATATCGGCGAAAACAGAGCAAGTTTCGAGTAAAATGCCGGCGGTCATCCCCAAAAAGCGTGATGGCCGGAGATGAGTTTGTTGAATCCACTGAAAACGCCGAATTTCCCGATTTTGGACTTTTCGCGTAGTTGACAACCGCGCCTTACGGGACCTAAGACGGCTCACAGAGGAAAGAATGCAACTTGCGGGATCAAAGGACGGCGGTTCGGTTTATACTGAATCGGACCGGGAATTCCAAAACGGGGATACTGGTTGAGAGGCTGTGAATGAACATTTCTACGAAACTCGTCGGGCTTTCTCTTGGTACAGTCGTCGTTGTCGGTGGACTTGCGGCCACGCTTGTGGGAGAACTCAAATCCCTGTCCGCAAGTTACAACGATCTTCTGCAAGGCCCGGTTCGCGAGGCCGAGGCCGCGCGGGTCACTCAGGTTGACTTCAAGAAGCAGGTGCAGGAGTGGAAGGATATCCTCCTGCGCGGTCAGAATCCCGACGATCTGGTCAAGTACGCCAAGCAGTTTCACGAACAGGAGGCCAAGGTCAAGGCGGAAGCTCAGACGTTAGCCGGCACCGTCAGGGACCCGGCGGCCAAGCAGTCGCTCAACGACTTCCTGACTGCCGATGACACCCTCAGCAAGAAGTATCAAATCGCGTACGACGTCTATGTGACTGAGAAATTCGACTTTAAGGCAGCCGACAGGATCGTGCGCGGGCAGGACCGTGCTCCCACCGATCTCTTCGACAAAGTAGTCGCGCAACTCAATGGACGCGTCGCCGCCCAGGCTGCCGCCCAGCAGGCCGAGGCAATTCGGCAACGCAACACTGCCCTGATCGTGTCGGGCGCACTCCTCGTCTTGATCTCCGTAGTGGGCTTCATCGTCGTGCGTGGGGTTCTGACACGCCTGGGCCGGCTCAGGGCGGTCTCGGACCGCTTGGCCAAGGCGGACGTGCAAGGGCTTTCCATCGACATTTCCGGAAACGACGAGATTGGCGAGTTCGGCGAGAGTCTGAAGAGTGTCGCAGCCGCGATCAGGGAATTGCTGGGAGCTGCCTCGCACTGACACGAAGCACTACAGCCGGGATGGGTTGAGAGGACTGAGATGGGTATTAAGCTGAAGAATCTCTATGATGAGGTGGGCCGCGAGAAGGGGCCCGTGGGGCGCATGCAATTGGCGATGCTGACGAAGATCACCTCCTTCGAGGCCCTCGACTGTGAGGACTCCCCCCAGAATCTAAAGGTGGTCGAAGACGCAATTGCGCAGCTTCGCAGACAACCATGAATCTAGCTGTGATCGCGAAGCCTCCAGCGTAAGATCGAGTAACGCGTCATCGGGCGCTCGCCAGCGAGCTGGTTGATGTCGCTTTCCACCGTCTCTTTCTCCTCCAAGACCAAAACCGTGAGCTATGAAGAGGCGCGCGATGTATGGCTTGGGCGTCGCGGTGGTCACTCGTGGCATCTCGCCGTTAGGCGAATTAGCGATTCCGGTGACACCGCTGAACCCTTTACCTCCCGCGACCTCGGCATCGAAAACGAGTTGCGTATCTGCCCCGAGCAGCGCCGTGAAAGACAGCGTCGTGGTCAGCGCTGCATCGTGCTCGGGATAATCCTGCAAGGCTCATCGGGCCCGTGTACCTGGGCCACGCTCCAAAGCACCTGACAGAAGCGCAGCGTGGCATTTGGAAAGAGCTTAAAGCGAACCTATCCACATCTCTGTTAAAAGCAGCGGACAGAGTTGCAGTCGAAGTCGGAGTGCGCTTAACTGATAAGATGCGAACTACGGGACTGAACGCATCCGAACTGGCGCAACTAATCAACGTACTGGGGCGTCTTGGTGGAACACCGGCCGACCGTCTGAAATGCGCTGTGCCGGTCACAACACCAGAGAAAAGCAAGAACGAGTTCAGCGAATTCGTGTGATTGGTTTGGTGATAGAAAGGACGGCAATCACCACTGAGCCTAGTAAAAGGAAGACGGAGCAGAGATGCCGTTCACTACCAGCGCTCCAGGCTGGCGACATCTATTGTGCCACCAAAACTAGCGTCGCCACCGGACAAAAAGACCTCGCATTTGTCTACGATGCCATTTCCAGGCGAAGACGGACGCCCAGGTGCCGCTGACGACTTCGCCTAGTGGAATTGGCCCTGGAGGTCGCCAATCGGTTCGCCAATCGGCAATGGAACGGCAGATTCGATGGCGGGCGCTCGAATGTGCAGCCGAGAACGCTGCCGTGCCATGGGCTACAATACTGGCACGATGCTGCCAAATCCACCAGGGCATCCGACTGCCGTTGTCGCTGCCGTCGAAGCACTCCCATTTGGAGCCGCAATCACTGATTCTCATGGGACGATAACGTGGGCGAATGCCGCTTACGCCCAACTCTCGGGTTGCAGCCCGGATCAGCTCTTAGGTCAATCCGCAGGAACATTCGCCTGGGATGAACTCCTGCACGCTACCCCTTCCGCCGAACCGTGGCGGGGTCAGGCCGTCTGCAAACGCAGGACGGGTGAGACCTATTCCGCCGAGCACAGCATTACAGCGCTACGAGGCCCCGCCGAACAGGTGATGGGTTTCTGGATTACTAAGCGAGACACGACCGGCCTCAAGCGATCGGCAGGAGTGATGTGCGAGGCCGAAGCCAATCTTACCGCCTTGATCGAAAGCACCGAAGACATTGTATGGTCCGTGGATCTAAACTACAGGCTCGTGACGTTCAATAGGGCGTTACATACGGCTTTCGAGCGCAGCTTTGGTGTTCTAGCATCGGTTGGAATGGGTCCTGACGACTTGCTCCCACCAGAGAGGGCGGCGCTATTTCCGCCACTTTATGAGCGTGCGCTGTCTGAAGGTCCCTTCAGGGCCGACTATCTCCTTCTCGATGGTCGGACCTTGGAGTTGTCAATAAGTCCAATTCGCCAAAACGGTCAGGCGGTGGGCGTTTCTGTTTTTGGAAAGGACATTACTGAACGCAAACAAGCCGAGGACACCCTGCGAGAAGCCGAGGCGAAATATCGGAACATCTTCGAAGGCGTTCTCGAAGGAATATACCGAACAACACTCCAGGGAAAGAGTCTGGCTGCGAACCCGGCCTTGGCGAAGATACTAGGCTACGATTCGGCTGAGGAGCTAGTATCGACAATTACCGACACGACCCACCAACTCTGGATAGACCCGGCCGAGCGTACTCGTTGTGTGCAGCTACTTGAAGACCACCAACTCGTTCGTGGCTTCGAGTGTCAAGTCAGGCGCAAAGATGGTACGGCACTCTGGGTATCGATCAGTTTGCGGAAGGTCTACTCGGATGAACAGACCGCCTATTATGAGGGAGTCATCGGAGACATCAACGAACGCAAGCAGACGCAAGATGCGTTGCGGAAGTCGGAGGAGACATTTGCAAAGTCCTTTCTCTCTAGCCCCGCCATTGTCAGCCTTTGCGACCTTACTGAAAGCGGTCGGTTTGTTGATGTCAATGAGGCGTTTGAGTTGACAAACGGTTATCGGCGTGAAGAAGTAATCGGGCGCACTGCGTTGGAGCTTGGGCTGTGGGCCGATCTCAACGAGTTTAGTAAAAGTGTCGAACAGTTTGTAGCTGATGGCCGTCTTCGCAACTTTGAGCACCACTTCCGCAAGAAAAGTGGCGACATTGGTGTAGGCTTGACTTCGGTGGAGGTGGTTCAGGTCGGCGGCAAGCCAATTGCGATTTCAACGACCATCGACATCACCGAACGCAAGCGGATGCAGGATGCACTGCGGCAGTCGGAGGAAACGTTTCAGAAGGCGTTCCTGTCCAGCCCTGCCGCCACGATATTGTTCAGGTTCGACGGCGAGGTCAGGCCGATTGTTGCTGTCAATGAAGCGTTCGAACATGCGACGGGCTTTAGCCGTGAGGAAGTGATCGGGCGCACTTCGGCGGAACTCGGGCTTTGGGCTAACCCTCATGACCTTGCCCAGTTCATCAACCGGCTTCGAACCAGTGGTAGGATCCGCAACTTCGAGTTCCCGTGCCGCACACAGAGTGGCGCTATTCGTATAGCCCTGGCTTCAGCAGAGTCGGTTGAGATCGGTACCACGCCTTGTGCGATTGTGACCGTCATTGACGTTACCGAACAGCGGGAAGCTCAAAAGGCAATCCAGCAAGCAAATGAAGCGCTTTCGAAGGCGGAAGCCCATCACCGCCTGATGTTCAATAGCGTCTCGGATGCCATCTTCGTTCATACGTTGGGAGAAGACGGATTGCCAAGCCACTACCTCGAAGTGAACGACAGTGCTTGTCGGCTGCTAGGGCACACACGACGAGAACTCCTGCGAATGCGAGTGTTCGACGTTATCGCTCCCGAAGAGCGGCCCAATGTGGCAGCTAAGGTAGAAAGACTCATGCATGACGGTTATCTGATTTGGGAGGGACCACTTGTAGCGAAACACGGAGGGCGCATTCCTGTAGAAGTCAACACTCATGTATTCGACGTTGTTGGTTCGCCTATGTTCATCTCGTCGGTGCGGGACATCTCCGAACGTAAAGAAGCCGAGAAACATTATCGAGACATATTTGACGGTGCGCTCGAGGGTATTTACCGGACTTCCCCTGATGGCAGGATGTTGGCGACAAACCGGGCGTTAGCAAAGATGCTTCGATATGAGACACCAGAGGAAGTCGTATCTACAATCAATGACTTGGCTCGTCAAATATGGGTGGACCCAAATGAGCGCTTGCGATTCGCCGCCCTCCAGGAAGAGCATGGGAGTATTCGTGGTTTCGAGTGCCAAGTCAAGTGCAAGGATGCGTCGCTAATCTGGTTGTCAGTAGATGGCCGAAAAGTCTGTGGCCCTGACGGGAACACCCTCTATTACGATGGCTTTGTTAAGGACATTACAGACCAGAAACTCGTTCAAGAGGCGCTTCGGAGCTCGGAGGCGAGATTCGCCACAGCGTTCCGGTCAAACCCTGCCATCACATTCCTTTTTAGGCCCGATCAGGACGGCAATCGTTATCTTGATGTCAATGAGGCTTTTGAACGGGCTACAGGTTATCGGCGTGAGGAAGTAATTGGTCGGACCTCTCTGGAGCTCAGCTTGTGGTACGACGCCGGGGAAGAGGCCGCAGGGCTGAGAGAACTTTATGCGACTGGCAGAATCCGCAATCTCGAAGCTCACTTACGTACCAAACTGGGTGACGACCTGATTGGGCTGCTTTCAGCGCAGTGGATTGAACTGGACGGCCAGCCCTGGGCGATTGCAACGATCATCGACATAACCGAGCAGAAGAAAGCACAGGCGGCGGCGCAAAAGGCGCATGAAGCCATCGCAAAGGCCGAACGTAACTATCGCCTTTTGTTCAACAGCATTACAGATGCGGTCTTCATTCACAAGGTCGGAGAAAACGGCTTACTTAGCACTTTTGTCGAAGTCAACGACGCTGCCTGCCGTTATCTAGGATACACACGAGAAGAACTCCTGCGAATGGGGCCTGACGACATTGATGCTCCCGAAGAGCACATCGCAACCCCGGCCAGGGCACTGAGCATTATCGCTGACGGTCACCTGATGTGGGAGGGGATGCATATTTCCAATCACGGGCGGCGGATTCCGGTCGAAATCAACACCCATCTCGTGGACGTTGAGGGAGAGCAGACGATCATTTCTTGCGTGAGGGACATTTCCGACCGTAAGGAAGCCGAGAAGAACTATCGACGCATATTCGATGGTGCGCTCGAAGGGATTTTTAGAACGTCACTAGACGGCAGAGCGTTGTTGGCAAATTCCGCCCTTGCGACGATGCTCGGTTACGGTTCAGCAGAGGAATACTTGGCTCAGATGAAGGATTCGGCCCATCAGATATGGATGGACCCGAATGAGCGGTCAAAGTATTTGGCGGTTTTTGAACAACAGGAGATCATTCGTGGATACGAATGCCAGTTAAAGCGCCGGGACGGGGAAGGAGTTTGGGTTTCACTCAATAGCCGGAGAGTGTGCGGGGTGGACGGGCAATTACTGTATACCGAAGGCTTTATCGAAGACATCACTGAGCGCAAGCGGATGCAAGATGCACTACGCAAATCAGAAGAAACATTTGCCATGGCGTTTCTGAGTAACCCTGCGATCAGTATGCTGTTCTACCTGGAAGCTGAAGGGAACCGGATCGCTGATGTAAATGAAGCATTCGAACAGGTAACTGGTTATCGACGTGAAGAAGTAGTTGGCCGTATGAGCAAACACTTTGCGCTGTGGGTTGATCCGGGGAAGTTCGACGAGTATAGGACTCTGTTGCAAACGGATGGCAGAGTTCGCAATTTGGAGTTCCGATTCTACACGAAGACTGGAGAGATTCGGACGGGCTTAATGTTCTCCGAATCGCTTGCGCTTGAAGGCAAGGCTTGCGTTATTTCAACGACCATCGACATTACGGAACAGAAGAAGGCTGAACAGGCCAGGACGACTCTGGTGACTGCTATCGAACAAGCAAGCGAAGCAATTGTGATTACGGATCTGGCCGGGACAATTCAATACTGCAATCCTGCATTCGAAAAGGTCACGGGCTACTCGAAGCAAGAGGCGATTGGGCAGAATTCAAGGGTGCTGAAGTCTGGCAAGCACAGCCCGGAATTCTACGAGCAATTGTGGGACACGATTACGCAGGGGAAAGTGTGGAGCGGACATCTGATAAACAAGAAAAAGGATGGCTCCCTCTTCGAAGAAGATGCGACAATATCTCCAATCCGTGATACCTCTGGCAAACTATCCGGTTTCGTAGCCGTTAAGCATGATGTGACTGAGCGCATACAGTTGGAAGAACAACTTCGCCAAGCCCAAAAACTGGAGAGTATCGGGAGACTCGCTGGTGGCGTGGCGCATGATTTTAACAATTTATTGACCGTCATTAATGGATACAGTGGATTTCTTCTCAAGAGGCTGAAGGCCGGTGATCCGTTGCGAGCACACGCAGAACAGATCACGATTGCCGGGGAACGTGCCGCCAGCCTGACGAAGCAATTACTCGCATTCAGCCGTAAACAGGTGATCGAGCCGAAGGTCTTGGACGTGAATGCCATTATCCGGGAATCTACGGTCATGCTGCGGCGTTTGATTGGCGACGACATCGTTCTGGAAACGCACCTGGACGGTTCCTTGGGGCAAGTCATGGCAGACCCGGATCAGATTCATCAGGTCATCATGAATCTCGCCGTAAACGCTCGTGACGCAATGCCCGATGGCGGGGCGCTCGATATTGAGACGCTGAACGTTGAACTCACAAGAGAAGATGGCGCAGCCGATCACTCTGAACGAGATCCGGGGCGGTATGTCTTAATGATCGTGACGGACACCGGACACGGCATGGACGAGACGATCCGAAAACAGATCTTCGAGCCGTTTTTCACTACAAAAGGAGTGGGTAAAGGAACAGGACTAGGGTTGTCAACTGTCTACGGCATTATACGACAGAACGGCGGCTGGATAGATGTGTGGAGTGAAGTTGGCGTCGGAACTACATTCAGAATATATCTTTCCCGGATCGATGCCTGTCCAGGCGCAGAGCGGAAAGGGATTAGCGCCCCAACCGAAGGAGGCGGTGAAACGATTCTGCTAGTCGAAGACCAAAAAGAGGTTCGATCTTTCGCTAAAGCTGCATTGCGGCAGCACGGCTATCCGGTCCTCGAAGCATCGGACGGCGACGAAGCGCTTTCCGTCGCCAAGCAACATTTGGGGCAGATTGACCTGTTGGTGACGGATGTCGTTATGCCGGGATTGAACGGCAAAGAGTTGTCTGAACGCTTGGAGGAGTTGCGCCCGAATCTGAAGGTGCTCTTCATCTCTGGGTACACAGCGGATGTGATTTCTAATCGAGGTGTGCTTGATCCTGGCGTGGCCTTCCTGCATAAGCCTTTCGGCCAGGAGGAACTGGCACGGAAGGTTCGGGAAGTGCTGGCCGAACCCTCAAAGCCGATAGTAGGATCGTGAAGGGCAAATCAATCAGACCCAACGGCTGAATCTTCGGTTCTCAATACCTCGTCCACAACCAACAGCAGCGAATCAGGAGAGAATGGTTTGGCAAGTGTTGCGTTCCCGCCCAAGTATTTCGAAGACGTAAGCATTGCTCCACCCGGCAACCCCGATATAACGATGATTTTGAGTTTTGGCGCTTTGTGACGGACGGCTTTCAGGAACTCGAATCCGTCCACCTCGGGCATACAGAGGTCGAGCACGATCAGGTCATAAACTGCTTTCTTGATCGCCGCTAACGCTTGCTTGCCGTTACTGGCGTCGCCCACGACGTAGCCACTTTCCTCCAGGGTCGTTCTGCATATCGCCCGGATCTGTGGGTCATCATCGACGAGCAGGACGGCGTTGGGCATAGTGAACGGGTGAACCTCGCACCTCCATAAGAATACCACAGCCATTCAATATAAGAATTGCTCATCAGCCTGGCCGTCCGACCTCGGAAAGTCAAATATCCGCCAGAACGACCGGCTTTCGATGGAGGGTTGACGAGGTGAATGTGACGGGAGCAGTCCTGGACGGACATATACGCTGGATGCTCCTTCTCCGTATCGGTCGTTATCCATCCATCATTAACCATTGCTGGTGTTGTTCCGGCTGTAAATCGCTGAAAGAATTGAACCGAATACAAATGGAGGAAAGCGCACCAAGAAATGGAGTACTGGAAGTTGCCGCTGATCTGTGAGTGTGGTGGAGTACCAAAGCGCATATCGGTGGTCGGCCTCTCAACGACACACGAACTTGTAGTCCATTGGCGATGTCCATGGTGCCGCAAAAACGTATATTTGGCAAAACCCCTTGCCGAATGTTGGCGAGAGTGTTCGACCGAGGAACCGGCGAAACTGGCGAACTCAGATCGACAAGCGGAGACGGCGGATGATCTAATGTTCTTGCACAGCATCGGTGTCAACACGCCTGGGACGATGTTTCCAACGTTTGCACCCCGGCGCCAGACACGGGCGATTGCGGGATTCTGGCACGTTGTCGTTCCCTATTCCATTGATCCGGACATACCGGGACCGATCCCAAGAATCTGATGTAACTCACGCCGAATCGGTTGGTCGTTGGTCGTAGCTAACCGGCGTTTCATCTTTCAATATATGCGGATTTCTCGACAGTAGGGCCACAGGGATTCATGACTCAGGACCTCCGAGGTTGAACAGCAAACGGCACGAAATCGACAAATCATACTATTTAAGTTCTTGCCGTCGTCTACTATCCCGATGAAGACGCCAAGCGCGACCGTAGCACCACATCGCTGTTGAGCTGGCTACCGGGCTACCTCGACCAGCGCCCACACGTTCTGGGCAGACGCGCCGGTGGTATCTACGCGACCAATCGTGACCACGGCGTTCGGCGCAAGCACTTGGCTGACCTTGCCCGCCGCGTGCGGTTGAGCATACTCGCGCAAGTTATTGAAATCCCCCATGCGCACGCGCCTCCCCGGCAGTTGCTGCAGGATCGGCGAATCCGCCGACAGTTGCGGTTCGAAGGCGAGTTTGTTGAAGACAAGGCTGGGTGCCCAGGCACGGCCCGTCTTGTCGACAATCCCGAGATAAAGCCAACCCGCGGCGACGGGCTTCGCCTGGGACAGCGCGATTACCCCTTCCAAAACCTCTCGCGCAGCGGCCGGGTTCTTTGTGGCGTCGAGCTGATTGAGCTCTTGTTGCGCGTATCCCCCGATGTTTTGTGCGGCGGCTTGGGCGGCATCGCCCTTGGCGGCTGCCTGGGCGATCTGCACATGAAGAGACCTTTCATTCGCTTTGTTCGCCTCCAGTTGCGCATGCAGACGATTCACATACATCACCAGCAAGAGAACCAAGATGCCGCCGACCGCTGCCCAAACCGAGATCTTCAGTTTTCTAATCCGAAGCCGGTTCGCCTTCTCACGGGCCTCATCTTCGTTGCGCAACCGGATGCTCCAGTCGAGATACTCCATCGCAGCCGCGAATTCGCGCAGTGGCCGCTGCAACTGTGGGTCAAAGGCTCCCTGATAGCGGCGGGCCCATGCGGATGAAGGTTGAGCGAGAATACGCCAGGCCTGGTAGGTATCGAGGGTCGCTCCCGCCAGAGGCTTCCGGCCGCCGGTTTCTATCTGCCGCCGTTGCGCCGCATCAGCATCCTCCGCAATGGAAGTGTAGGTTTTGGCATCCCGAACTTCGGCCTCAAGCCACGACTTCAAGAGGTTCCACCGCCGCAAGAGGCATTCATGGGAAATATCGATCGTCGCCCCGGCCAGCTCTTGGGGGAATGGCGGCATCAGGAATGTCCGGCCCAACCTGACGTCGCGGAATGCTTCCACGACTGCTTCCACCTCCGGCCCGATTTCCGACGCCAATTGGTTATACGGGAGTGGCCGCCGGACGGCCCGGCCGCTGCCATCGTGCTCGGAAAGGAGCCGGTACATCCGCTCGGCAACCAGTTGCTGCGCCGGTTTCAGATCGTCGTAAATCGAGTCCAGGTGGTCATTCAAGTGGTGTTTCAGGAGCGAATCATTCGGGGACGCCGGTCGGCGGAAAGTCTTGAAATCGGCCACTGTCAGCGGTGCTTGCGGCTGGCTGCGCCGCTGCCAGGTCTCCCACGTGCGCCGCAGAGCGTGTTGCAACAGGGGGAGCCCATCGTCCTGATCCTCGGATTCATTCAGCAGCAACTGGACGAGCTCTTGTTCGATGCCAATGTTCAAGTCGTCCAGCGGCCCCACTATGGTTTCCTCGAGCTGATCGCGGGTCATTTTCGGAAGCAGGAAAGTTCCGGAATTCACCTGCTCCGCCAGGCCGTAGAACATCGCACATTCGCCCAGGAACTCACTGCGCATCGCGAAAAGAACGTAGATCTGCGACGCCTCCGCGCGCCTGGTTTGCAGCAGGAGTTTGACGAAGTAGGCGGCCCTGTCTTCCCGTTCCACTGAGCTTTCCGCGCGACGATAGCGGAATAGCTCCTCGAATTGATCTACCACAATGAGGACTCGCTGCCTGGGATCGAGCCCCGCGCGAGCTACCAGGCGCTCCAATCCGGAGGTGTCCGCGCCGAGTTCCTCCCGTACGGGGATAGAGGGGAAGAGCTGTTCGAGTGCAGCCTCCAGCCGGTCGAGCGGGTTGTCTCCGGGTTTCATCTCCGCGATGAGCCAGCGGTGCAGTTGTCCGCCGTCCACGGCGCGCGGCCGCAGGTTGGCCAGGAGCCCGGCGTTGAGAAGCGACGATTTGCCGCAGCCGGACAGTCCCAGCAGCGTTACGATATGTTGCGAGTTGAGGCGCTCGATCAGCGCCTGCAAGGCAGAGTCCTGGCCGAAGAAGATGTCGGATTCCGATTCCAGGTATGGGCGGAGGCCGGGGAACGGCGGCTTCATATTGCACCTGAACGCAACTGTTCGATCCACGCTTCGAATTCCGGGCCGAAGGGTGGCTCGAAACACTTCATGGCTTGAAATCCAGGCTGGTCGTAACGATCCTTGCCGGGCGGTTTATCCCGCGGTGGGCCAAGCATAATGACGCCGGTCCCCGGTCGTACGTAGTCTTTCATGGCGAAGCAGACGTCACTGACCCATTCGTAATCGCCTTCGCCGAAAAAGACCACCAGGCCGTGGGCTCCGGAGTAATAGCGCAACTGATTCTTTTTGATGATGCGGTTGATCAGCGTGCCCTTCGCCGGCGTCGGGATCGCGAGTTGCACCTGAATGTTCCGCTCGCGCAGGGCGTCGCGGACCAGCGCCGCGCGCTCGCCGTCTTCTTCGCGGTATTCGATACAAATCGTCTTGCTGTTCGCCGTCTTCTCGCTGACTGCAGGTTCGGGCGGGATGCGCAGGCGCGCTATGACATTCGACTGCAAGTACTCGAACGCCTTGCCGCCTCGGATATGTTGGTCCCTCCGGTTCGGCTTGACCCGATCGAGCGCGGCGCTGTCGATGCTCACCGCCGCTGGATCTTCCCAAGCGAAGACCGAAAAACCGGGCTCCGCCTGACTCAGCCCGAACGCCGATTCCAATTGCATGGCGACCGCGCTGGCGCTCCATCCGCCTGGCGTTTGCGCGGCGTCGCTGATGGCGAAAACAGCGACGTTCGCCTTATGCATTGCGTCTCCGGTCCGCAGCAGGAAGTCCGCTTCCGTTTCTTCCGGAACCGGCGTCGCGGAGGTCACCGTGTGTCCCTCGAGTAACAGTTCGCGCCGCAGACGGCGGAATCTTCCGCGGTTCAGATCCGTAGAGCAGGCGCCCAAAAAAACGCGCTTGCCGGTCGCGGCCGTCGCGTGCTCTTCGATCTTCTTGAGCAGACTCAGGCGGCTCGCTATGTCCTGGGTGAGGTTCAAAAACTCCGATTCCACCGCCGGACTGCGCCGGCTCCAGTCCGTGGGCCGGGCGATCGAGCCACCGGTTCCAAGCACCGAATCGTAGAAGATGCGTTCGGTCACCTCTTTCAGCACCGAGGGCTGTGACGCCGGTTCGACCGGGCTCAAGACGGCTTTGAAGATACGGTCCTCCGGAGCAAGCACTAACCTGCATCGGAAATCAAGGGCCGCGCGCCGCGATCCCAGAAGCGAGCGGCTTCCCTGTGGCACCAGGAACCAGGACGGCACGACCCGGGAGAGACGACGAAAAGCATCAGGGACGAGGAATCCACAGCCGCCGCCAGCCGGTCACTCAGGTAGCCCGCCTGGCTCGCGTCGCGATCTATGAAGATACGAGCGCTTTCGCCGAGCAGTGTGCGCATGCGGTCATTCAGGCGTTCATAAAACGCTCCGACCCAGCCCCGATCGCCTTCGTCTGGCAAGAGATTGCCCGACCAGCCATAGCTCAGGAAAATATCGTAGTCAAAAGACCGGGAAAGTCCATTCATGGAACGAACCACCACACAATGGCGGCTGGTACATGGTCGGTACGCGCGAACGAAGCGGCTTCCGTGTGCACCGCTCGCGACACAAGACACCGGATGCGCGCCCGTGCGATATTCAGTGCCGGTGAAAGCCGAACCGGGTACATTTGCGCCTTGTAGTATACCGAAGTCTGGCGGCAGCCGAAACTACAGTCTGTTGAGCGGCCAGTTGAGCCGGCCTACCTGCCAACCCGCTCGGGCTTGGTGAAGGCAGACATGGGCGCCCGGCTGTCTGGGTCGAAAGCGTCCCGCTCAACAGGAAAACTCCTGACCGAAAAACCAATTCGCAGCACTCTGCTGCATTGGTGGCGATAACAGCCCTTCCGCTCCACAACCGGATCCGTCTTGGGAAACGGGCTTTGGGGCAACAATGCCGGGACGGCCCGGCGCCCGGCTCGGGCGTCTTCTCCAAATTCACATATCGTTCCGGACCCAGCCAGAGCCTCGCTCCGGCCAATCCACGAGTACGGCGTGATACAGCCAAGTGGCGTGCCTACGCATCACACGCCGACTTGTGCGCCGATCGAGAGACTCTACGGTACTTTGCGAGTTGCACGCTTCTTTGCGAAGATCGTCGGCCGCATTCGGCGAGATCCTTGCACGAGCAAGGGCGTAGCAGCAGTTCCTTAGTGGCGGCGATCTTAGCCTCTAGTTGCTCCAATTCGGCGATCCTGCGGCGCGCCAAGGCCTGCCACCGCTCGGAAGGCGCAGTGCCGTGGGGAAATCCATAAAATAGCTGCCGAATTTCAGCCAGGCTGAAGCCGCATGCCTTGGCACGCTCCAGCACGGCGAGCCGCTCCAGGATCGAGGGGTCGTACTGCCTTCGCCCTCCAACGCGGACAGGTTTCGGCAGCACGGCAACCTGCTCGTAGAAGCGGATCGCCGAAGCGGCCAAACCGGACTCTTTCGTCACCTGCCCGATCATCATTCCTATAAGTTTACTTGACCTCAAGTCGACTTTAACCCGGATGATCGGTATATGAAGATCAAGACCTTTCTCCTGCCCGCCGTTCTTGCGGGGTGCACCTGGACCATACTGGGCGAGACTCTTCCACCGATCGCCTGCAATCTGAAGGCGCTCACGTCGCAACAACGAAAGCAATTGGGGCAAGTGGGGGAGCATGTCATTTCGGCCATCATCGCATCGCGCAAGTTGGCCGACGGGTATGCATTCCGCGTCGACCCGGCGAAGGCGTCGCTGATGGACGTGGCGCAATGGTTGGAACTGTGGCGGCGTTGCTGCCCGTTTTACGAATTCCAAGTCGACTTCCATGCGGCGGACGGCAGCCTTTGGCTGTCGGTAAAGGGCCGTCCCGGTGTGAAGGAATACATTGCATTGGATTCGCCGCGCCTGCCGGTCTTGCGACTCATGCGGGCGTAGTGCATGAGAAGCCTGAAGCCGCTCGACCACGCCGCTCGTTCGTTCCGCGGAACGCGAGCCTTTGGCGGCCGGAGGCGCATTGGACGCTCCCCATCAGATTGTGCCATGGCTTGCCAGACCCTCGATGGCGGTGCGCGCATCGCCTGACATCGCCTGACCGGCAGCCTTTATGAGCCGGTCGTAACGCTCTCTGGCGCGGGCGGTGGCCTGCGGCCTGGCATCGGGCGGCGGTTCCGGCACGCAGGTCAAGACCGCCTTGGCAAAGGCGTCGACCAGGGCGAAGAGAGCCTGCTGTCCCCGGTCCACGCGAAAAATGTCCCGTGAGGCACCATCGAAGCCTCCTGCAATCCGCTCCTCGGTGCCGGTCATCTCCGTTCGCCCCTTCAACTCGTTTCGGATCGCCGCACGGATGAACGCACTCGGATTTGCGTAGCCCCTCGTCTTCGCCGCTGCCTCGATTTGATGTTGCTCATCGCTGCTGAGCCGGACCCCTATCCTGGCGGTTCGGGCTGCGCCCGCGTGTCGCCGCATGATTTGCCCCCCTTCAATTAGTAAGGAAATGGGAGAGGCACTCCGGGACAAGAAATCTCCACGGAGGGCCGGAAATCGGGATGATCTCTCACTGAAATCCGAGCGTCGAACATTCGTCGAACACGCGACCGATTTTGTCCCACGGCGAAATCCACTGATCGCGCGCCGCTTGCAATCAAGAAAACACCCGACCGTTCGACACTTCCTTTATGTTCCACTACCAGTGTTTTCGGCCTGGGAGGCGGTCGCAGGGCGACCAATCTGCGCTGTTGGCTGTTGAAACAAGTCGAAAACTGTCGAAACGCCAGAGATTTGTTGAATACTGTGGAGAGACGTTGAAATACGTCGTAAACTGTTTAACAAATGGCGAGGGGTGAAGAAGACACAAAAGCCGAGCAGCAGTGGATTGCCGAAACCCGGCACCGCCTCGCGGAGAGGCGCGGAAAAAAACCTGCCACCAAAGCCGGCCAGATTCGCGCCCTTTGGCCCGAGATCCGAGCTGCAATTAACGATGGCCAAAGTTTAGCAAGCATCCGGCAGTGGCTAGAAGAGGAAGGCGGCGTCATCGTCACCGTGCAAAGCCTCGGCTCCTATCTCACGCGCATACGTCGCAAAGAACTCGCCAAACCAGTGGCGCCAACTCCGCCGGCCGGGCAAACGTCTGCGGAAATGGCGTTGCCACTTCCGAACGCGCCAGCGAAGTCTCGGGATGCTGCGACGAGAAAGCCCAGGTTCGAGTACCCTCCCGGCCCGCCAGATGAAAGTAAGCTGATCTAAGTCCGATCTAAGTTCCGCTTTCGAAACATCCGTTAAATTAGTGTCCCACACAGCCTCTGCCATTCCCTTAAATATATAAGCGGTCGAATTCAAGGAGACAAAATGCCCCGGAATACGACGGACGTCAGCGGACAAGGCCCCGAAATGTTGAATACAACCATCGGTTCTGGCGAAGATCGTGCCACACCTGCCATCCACCTCACGCTGCAAGGGAAGGGTGGCGTTGGAAAGAGCCTGGTCGCCAGCATCCTCGCCCAAATACTTCCGCCATCGCGGCGCGGAAATCCACTGTCTCGATACCGATCCGGTGAACCAGACTTTCTCGCAATACACGGAATTGGGTGCCGAGCACGTGGCGCTCGTGCAGGACGGAAGAATTGACTCACGCGGTTTTGATGACTTGATGGAGCGGCTTCTCACCGAAGACGGAATCTTCATCGTCGACAACGGCTCGTCCACCTTCATCCCGCTCTGGAGCTACATCGTCGAAAACAACGTGCTCGAACTGCTCTGTGCCTCGGGTCGGCGCCTGTGCGTGCACACGGTGGTCACGGGCGGACAGGCGCTTGGGGACACCCTAAAGGGGTTCAAGAGCCTTGCCGACAGTAGCGCCGAACGGAATATCGTCGTCTGGTTGAACGAGTACTTCGGCGCCATCGAGCGCGACGGCAAGTCTTTCACAGAGATGCTGGCCTACAAGGAGTGCGAGTTGAAGGTCTTCGGCCTGGTTCGCATTCCAAAGAGAAACCAGGACACTTTCGGCCGCGACATCGAAGACGTAATCGCACGCAAGCAGACGTTTGAGGAGGCGATTCGGAACGGCAGGGCCTCGGTGATGAGCAAACAACGCCTCAAGGTAGTGCAGCGAGAGCTATTCGAGCAGCTAGACCAGATGCCGCTGTTGTGAGGAGCAACGTCATGGAAAACGTGAAGCGATTAATCAGCGAAGTTGCCGCGCAGAACGGCATCCGTGTGGAGCCTGACGATCCGCTATTCGCACTGGTGACGATCAACAGAATCGTGTTGGACGAAGCCACGCAGAAGCTGCAGGATCACATTCAGGCGCGAATCGCCGAGTTCGAAGCCTCGATGCACAAAGCAGAAGGGCGCGCCGGAAAGATGCTGGCGCAAATGGTGAAGGAGTCGGCGGAGAAAATGCGGCAGGGTTTGCAGAATGACATTCAGATCGCCGGCATGAAAGCGCGAGAGATTGTAGCTTCGGTGAACGAGGCGCACCGTCGTCCCGCCTTGATCTGTTGGTCCTCCGTTGGCGCGGTCTTCGGCAGCCTGTTGTTCGCAGGCGGCCTTTGGCTCGGACTGCTGCTGCATTAACGAGCCAGGCCCAGGCTGGACATCCGGATTCTGCAGAGTTAGAACGTGTCCATTGGTCTCTTCTGAGGTCAGCTTGGCGCGCTTTCCGTCGGTTTTGCAAGGTGCGAGTTCATGGCGCGGATGGATAAAGGGAGCATTGCAGCGGAAGACACCACCAAAGCGGAGGATCGCCTGCTGAAGGCCGTAGAGGTCCAGCGCGAACTCGGCGTCAGCCGCGCGACGGCGTATCGCATGATGACGGATGGTACGCTGCCCGCCTATCGTTTCGGGGGCAGACAGGGGCGGCGACCGATGGTGCGGGTGTCGCGGAAGGAACTCCGCGCCTGGTTGGACGCCCATCGAGCGGCGCCTCCAAGTGCAGCGTGATTCATCCCGCAACCATGTACCCGCTGACTTTTTGCTGACAAGACTGGCTATGCTGACAAATGGGGGTCCGTCATGAAGGCGTTCAAGGTCCATCGCAACAACGAGGAGTATTTCCGCGTCGATCTGCCGAAGCATCTTTTCACCGACGGCAAGCGCCGGTCGGCGATGGGCAAGACGCGGCGCGAGGCGCTCGACCGGGCGGACGAGATCGTGCAGAAGCGCAAGAAGGGCCTGCGCACGGAAGAAGCGAAAGCGACGCTCGCCAGTTTTCTGAAACACTTCCTGGAGTTCTACAAGACGGAGGGCGGCGTGGCGTTGCGGACCTGGCAGGACTACCGCTACCACGCCGAAGAGAACATCATCCCCGCCATAGGCGCGATGGGGCTCTCGGATCTGAAGCCGCGCGATGTCGACCTCTGGCTGAAATCGCTCCGTGATCGGGGCCTTGGCGACCGGACCGTGGAGTACGCGCAGGCCGTCCTCCGTCGCGCCCTGCAGTTCGCCGTCGAATGGGAAATCCTCGACCGCAATCCCGCCGCGGCGCGGTTCCGTGCGGCGAAGCGGAAACGGACCGTCAAACCCGGCGGCCCCAAGGTACATTTTCTGAATCCAGATGAGGCGCGAAGGTTTCTGGAGGCGGCGCGGGGAGACCGCCACGAAGCCCTGTTCGCGCTCGCGATCACGACCGGCCTGCGGCCCGAGGAACTGTACGGCCTCCGCCCGAAGGACATCGACCTTGACGCCAAGCGCCTCACGGTGAACCAGGTGCTCTCGAAAACGCGCCGCAAGAAAGGCGAGGACGTGCCGCGCTTCGTCTTCGGTCCGCCGAAGACGGATAAGAGCCGGCGCACCATCGATTTCCCTGAGTTCGTCCGCGTCCTATTAACAGAGGAGCGGCGGCGCGTCATGGAGAGCTGCGCCCTCGCAGGAAAGAGCTGGAAGGAAAACGCCCTGGCATTCCCCTCGGAAGTCGGCACGCCGCTCGAAGAGCGCAACGTGTTGCGCCGTTTTCAGGCGATCTGCACCGCGAACGATCTCCCGAAACTCCGGCTGTACGATCTGCGGCACACGCACGCTTCCCTCCTGATCCATGAAGGCGTCCATCCGAAAAAGATCTCCGAGCGTCTGGGACACTCCTCTATCAAGCTCACCATGGACACGTACGGGCATCTCTTCGAAGGCAGTGACCGCGACTCCGCAGAGAAGATGGAGCGCCTGTTCGGTGAAGAGCCGGCGAGGCCCCGCGTCCTCGCCATGCCCGGACCGAACCTGGTTGCTGACAAAACTGCTGACAAAAACACGAAAGCCCGCGTGACGCGGGCCGCTAAGTGATTGATTTTATTCTGGAGCCACCCGCCGGGGTTGAACCGGCGACCTGCTGATTACGAATCAGCCGCTCTACCAACTGAGCTAGGGTGGCCCGCGCTTTTGATTCTAACAACTTGCGACGAATTTGGCAATTCTAATGGCTCAGCCATTCAAGAGGTCTTCCCTGAACTGAATGTGCTGCAAAAGCGAATCAGAGGCCAATCGAATCTGTGACTTGCACGTCTCGACGCGACCAGCACGGGCGGCACACGACCGCGAGCAATACCGAAAACGTGGTTGGACGGCTGCGGGCTTCGATGAGGGTTTCCAGAATTTGGAAGTGCAACGGAGATCGGTCTGGCGTGGATCACGCAACGCGCTGGCCACTTCGCGCTGTGGCTCCTCTGAGACGATCGGAAACACCGCGAGCTCACGCCTCGCGAACCGATCCGGCTTGACAGCGGGGTTGTTTCGGCTGATACTCCTATCAAGCGTCTATGGGAAAAGAGCAATCGCGGGCTGAGGGAACCCTGGTCCAGGGGACACTGGACATGCTGATTCTGAAAACCCTCAGCTGCGGACAAATGCATGGGTACGGGATCTCACAGTGGATCCAGCAAATCTCCGACGAAGTGCTGCGCGTGGAAGAAGGATCGTTGTACCCGGCGCTGCACCGGCTGGAACTGGACGGCGTGATCGATTCCGAATGGGGGCAATCGGAAAACAACCGGCGCGCGAAATTCTACAAGCTGACCGCGGAGGGCCGCAAGCGGCTCTCGCGGGAATCGAGCGAGTGGCGGCGCCTGGCGGAAGCCATCGCGCGCGTGATGGAGACGGCGTGAGATGAACCGATTTCGAAAGAAACTGCGGGCGCTGTGGCGGCGCCGCCAACTCGACCGCGACCTCGAAGACGAATTGCGCTTTCACCTGCAGATGGCGGCGGAAGAATCCGGCAGCGGGGATGCGCGCCGGCGCTTTGGGAACGTGACCGGAATACGGGAGCGGTGTCGCGACCTGTGGACTTTCTCGAGAATCGAAACGTGGTGGCAAGACGTGCGGTATGCGGCGCGGACGTTCGGCCGGAACCCGGGATTCACCGCGGTCGCCGTGGTCGCGCTGGCGCTGGGCATCGGCGCGGACACGGCGATGTTCACCATCCTCAGCGGGGCCATCTCCTGGGATATGGGGCTGGACCACGCCGACCGGGTCATCATCGTCAACGCGACCGACGCGGCGCGCTTCCAGAACTTCGGCGCGTCGTATCCGGACTTCCGCGATTTGCGGGCGCGCGTGAAATCGCTATCGGGGCTGGCGGCGTATCAGTTCGTCCCGGTCAACGTGAGCGACCATAGCGGGCTGCCGGACCGCTATTACTGCGTGCGCATGTCGGCGAACGGCAACGCGGTGGGCCGCCAGAAACCGCTGCTGGGCCGCGATTTCACGCCGGCGGACGAGCGGCCGGGCGCGCCCCCGGTGGTGCTGCTCGGGCACCACGTCTGGCAGCAGCGGTACGGCGGCGACGCGGGCATGGTGGGCAGGACGATTCGGGTGGACGACGTGCCGGCGGAGGTGGTGGGAGTGATGCCGCCGGGAAAGCGATTCCCTGAGGAAACCGACTTGTGGATGCCGCTGGTCCCCACCGCCGCGATGGAGAAGCGCGACAACCGGAGTCTGATGGTGTACGGACGCCTGGCCGATGGGGTCAAACTCAACGCGGCGCGCACGGAACTGGTCACGCTGATGCGGCAACTGGCGAGCCAGTATCCGGAGACCAACCGCGGCCTCACGGCGGAAGTGTTGCCGATCGCGATGATCACCGGCGTCTACGCCATGCGGCCGCTGTTCGCGGTGTTGTTCGGCGCGGTGGGATTCGTGTTGTTGATTGCGTGCGCCGATGTGGCCAACATGCTGCTGGCGCGGGCGGCGGGGCGCGCGCGGGAGATTTCCATCCGCGTCGCAATCGGCGCGGGCAGGGCGCGCATCGTCCGGCAACTGCTGATCGAAAGTACGCTGCTTTCGCTGGCCGGCGGCGTGTTGGGCTGGCTGGTTGCGGTCGGCGGCCTGCGCTGGTTCGACGCCGGCACAGGCGACATAGTGAAACCGGTATGGTTGCATCTCAAGCTGGACGCGACGGCTTTCCTTTACCTGGCGGCGATTTCCATCGCGACTGGAGTGCTGTTCGGCATGGCGCCGGCATGGCGGCTGGCGAAGGTGGACATTCACGGGTCGCTGAAGGACGGCGGGTACGGCATGGCGGGTGGGCGGCGCAGCTTGCGCCTGGCCGGCACGCTGGTGGCTTTCGAAATGGCGCTGTGCGTGATGCTGCTGGCCGGCGCGGGCCTGATGATTCGCAGCACGGCGAAGCTGTATGCGACGCCGATCGGTGTGAACATGGCGAATGTGCTCACCATGCGCATCAACCTTCCGGAGGCAAAGTACGCGCGCGAGGCAGACCTGGTGCGGTTCCATGATGCGCTCGCCAAGCGCCTCGCTGCGCTGCCGGGAGTGGAAGCGGCGGCGGTGGTTTCGAACCTGCCGCTGGGCCGCTGGATCGAATTCCCTTACCAGATGGAAGGGGACGCGCCGCCGGGAGACCGGCTGCCGCGGCTGGACGCGATTGTGGCAAGCGCCGGCTATTTCCGCGTGGGGCAGGTGCGGGCGCGCCGCGGGCGCCTGTTTACCGATGAAGAAAGCACGGCGGAAGCGCCGCTGACCGTGGTCAATGAAAACTTCGCGGCCAAGATGTGGCCGGGAAAAGACCCGCTGGGCAAGCGGCTGCGCATAGTCCGCGACGGCGTCCCGCGGCCGTGGCTGACCGTGGTGGGCGTGGTGCCGGACATACTGCAGGACTTCCGGCATCCGCTCGATCACTCGCCGCTGATCTACCTGCCGTATGCGGAGGCGCCGCAGCGGGTGGCGTACCTGGTGGCGCGAACCGGAGTTCCGCCGTCAACCCTGGCGCAGGCGTTTCGCACCGAAGTGCAGAGAGCAGACGAAGCTCTGCCGGTGTACGAAGTGCGGTCGCTCGAGGACCGGATTGCGGAAAACCGCCTGACGACCAGCCTGTTCGGCGCCATCTGCACGGTGTTTGCGGTGGTGGCCCTGGTGCTGGCGTCGATCGGGTTGTATTCGGTGACGGCGCACTCGGTCAGCCAGCGGACGCAGGAGTTCGGAATCCGCCTGGCGATGGGGGGAACCAGCGGCGACATCCTGCGGCTGGTGTTCCGGCAAGGCTTGCGGCCGCTGGCGTATGGACTTATCATCGGCCTGCCGCTGGCGTTCGCCGTGACGCGGCTGCTGCGCGCGGCGCTGGCGGGCGTATCGCCCGGAGATCCGGCGACATTTCTGGCGGCGGGCGCCGTGCTGACCTTGGCGGGAGTGGCGGGGTGCGCGATTCCTGCCCGGCGAGCGGTGCGGGTTGATCCGGCCGTGGTATTGCGGTGTGAGTAAGTGGGAAGTAAAACCCGCGGCCCACGAATGCGCTCGGGCTGGCAGCGAGGGCCGGCGTTCCCGGTGCGTCCGCGCTCGCCGTCGGCACAGATTCACCTCTTGGGATAGCCGGACTGCGCCTTGATCTCGCGGATTTGCAAAATGTGCCGCTGGGCATGTGTCGAGATACCCAGGAACCCCGTATACGCATCAATGTCGACGCCCCAGTCCGGAAAGGCGTGGCCGCGAAGATCGTCGCCGGTAGTTCGGGCATACTGGAGCATCGTCGCCCGCAGTTTCCGGAACTTCGCCAGTCCCCCTTCGACGGTGGACAGCTTTCCCTTTGGCATCTCCGACGGGCTGGTCATCTGTCGATCCGTCCGGTCGATTCCGTACCAGAGCAAGTCGATGTCGGTGAGCTTGTGGTTCATCGCCACCGCTGGTTTCTTCAGATCGTTCCGAAGCCATTCCCAATATTCCGGTTCAGCGAGAGTTAGATGCTCGATCACCTCGAGAATCGTCCAATGCCCCGGTGCGAAGCGGAAGTTGAGCTGCTCCGGGGAGAGCCCGGTCACTTCGTCGGCCAACCAGTTTTCGGTCATCTCGAGATGCGCGATGAGATGTTGGCGCTCCGAGGCGGTCATAGGGGCGCCAGTTAGCGTGGCAGCCAGCAGCAAGGCAAGAATAGTTAGTTTCATAGCACAAACACCAAGGCGCCACCGTTGGTAGATCCGCCAGTTCGCGAGGTGCGATCCTTGTGCCATCGCGTGCCCCACGACGAGCCAACAGCGGGCGGCGGCTTTAACCCGCCCCCTTTAGGTTACCGAAGTCTCACACCGCGAGCCCTAGAAGTTATATGCTGACTTCGCCTTCTTGACAGCAACAGAAGGATACCCAGCGTGGCCCAAAGATTTGTTTTCGGACTTTTTCAGCAGCCTCCTAATACCCTGAAACTCCACCCAAGTGTGTGGGGAAAACTGGCAGCGCGCAATAGCCACTTGAATGGAATTCGATATGGCCATTATCATTGGAGTATGAAGACGGTATCCGGTGCGTTCTCGCCTGTTATCGCGGTTGATCGCAGCGCCGCGAAACCGATGCACAAACAGATATACGACGGCTTTCGGGAAGCGATCGTTCGCGGCGATTTACGCTCCGGCCAGCAGATTCCGTCCACACGGGCATTCGCCGCGGAACTGGGAATCTCGCGGCTCCCCGTATTCAACGCCTACGCTCAACTCCTTGCGGAAGGCTACTTCGAAGGGCGCACGGGTGCTGGAACATTCGTCTCGGGCTCACTACCGGACAGGCCGCCGGCGAGTAAGTCTGCGAGCACTCGCGCACCGGCGCTTCGATCCGCAGCCCGGCCCGTCTCACGCCGCTCCGCGCTGGTTCCTCGGCTTGCGAGCGAACCGTGGGCCTATCGCACGGGAGCGTTCAGCATAGGGCAATTGGCCTTCGATGACTTCCCATTCCAGACCTGGACCAGCCATTTGGCGCGGCACTGCCGAAAAGTCCACGCCGGCTCGATGAACTACGGGGATCCGATGGGCTCCAAGGATTTTCGCGAGGCGATCGCCGCCTATCTGCGGACCGCGCGGGCCGTACGGTGCGACGCGCAGCAGATCATGGTGGTGAGCGGGTCGCAACAGGCGCTGGACATTTGCGCCCGGGTGCTGCTCGATCCGGGCAGCCGCGTTTGGATCGAGGACCCCGGTTACTCGTTGCTGCGGTATGCGCTGACTCTGGCCGGGTGCGAACTGATGCCCGTACCGGTTGATGGAGAGGGCTTGGATGTGGCTGCCGGAATCCGCTTATGCCGGGAAGCGCGGGCAGCGTGGGTGACGCCCTCCCACCAGTTTCCGCTTGGGGTAACTATGAGCGCATCGCGTCGCTTTCAATTGCTGGACTGGGCGCGAAGCAATGGTGGCTGGATCATCGAAGACGATTACGATAGCGAGTTTCGCTATGAATCCAAGCCTATCGCGTCCCTGCAAGGCCTCGACCAGGACTCGCGGGTCGTCTATATCGGAACCTTCAGCAAGACTCTGTTTCCGTCCCTTCGGCTCGGATACACGGTCATTCCTCCAGACCTTGTCGACCGTTTTGCGGCGGTGCGCCGGGTCATGGACGTCTTCCCGCCGCAGTTATACCAGGCAGCACTGGCGGACTTTATCCGGGAAAGACACTACGCACGCCACATTCGCAAGATGGGGCTGCTCTACAACGAGAGAAGAGGCGCGCTGGTGGAGGCGATTCGAAGCGAGTTCGGCTCTTTGCTCGAGGTCGCGGGAGGAGAAGCCGGCTTGCAACTGGCGGTGACGCTGCCCAAGGGATTTCGCGATCGCGAAATCGCGGTGCGAGCCGCCGAGCAAGGCCTTTGGCTGAGGCCTCTATCGCCCTCGTATCTCGGAAAGTACCCGCGCCAGGGTTTCATCCTGGGTTTTGGGAGCATTACCGCATCGGAGATGCCGCGCGCGGTGAGGCGACTGCGGAGCGTGCTCACTCCGGCTTGAGTGGTCCCGGCGTAGACGCCGACCGCCGCTGGGAAAGCCCTTTCCGGTCCAGTTTCACGCGGGGATGCTTACTCCCGCGGGGGATTCTGCTGGGATTGGTTTGGTTCTTGCCGCTGCGCCGATCGAGTCGGAGACCACCCAACTGGCTCCGGCCAAAGCGATGCAGATCGCGTTTCCGGACCAATTGAAGTGATTGCTTGGCCCGGAGAGTTTCGGAACCCAGACCAGCAACTCGAAGATCGCGATCTCCGCGGTGAGGAGGCGCGCGGCAAGGGGCGCCATGATACCGGTGAGTATGGCTACCGCGGCCCCGAAAAAGCCCATGGTGGTGGCATAGGCCCAGAACATCTTGGTCGGCGGCAGCCAACCCGGGATCCAGCCCAATAGGCCGGGCATGTCCATGATGTGGACGATGCCGAAGGAAATGGGGCAAATTCCGAAGAGGAGCACGAAGAAAGGCCGCCGGAGCGCAATCGACGAACCGGCAGGCGAGAAGATCGCCCAGAGGACCAGGCCTGCGGCGACCAGGGCAAACTCCTCAAAGACATTGCCGATGGGGTCGTAATTGCCGAGATTCACAAAGGCCTTGGGCACCCAGATGAGCGTGAAAACAGAGTAGACAATCGTCAGGGTCAGCGCGCCGGCGCGCGCGGTGCGGGGCACCAGCAGCGCGATCCCCGCGGCAAGCTCAATCGCCGCGGTGAGATAGGCGAGCGGTGCGCGCAGAGGGATGTTGGGGCCGACGTTCTGCCACGCGGTGGCAAAGTCGCCGGAAACCAGGCCTAGGAGGCCCAGAAAGATGGCGGCTCCGCCGTAGACGTAAAGCCCGAGATTTGATGTTATGCTGCGTTGTCTTGCCATCGAGTGCAGGAGTTCTCAGTATCTCCCGGCGAGGTGCGTCGGGCAATAGCCACTTTGCGCGATTTGAGCCGGGCCACTGACGAATGGGCCGGCTGTATTGCGTCACAACCGTCGCGGTTCGATGTTCGGTAGAAACGCCGTCAGAAACCCGATGGCGGGCAGAAACGCACACACGCGGTAGACGAATTCGATGCCGAAGGCGTCGGCCATCCGGCCAAGCAGCGCGGCGCCGATTCCGGCAACCCCAAACGCCAGTCCGAAGAATAGTCCCGAGATCATTCCCACGCGGCCGGGCACCAGTTCCTGCGCATAGACCAGGATGGCGGAGAAGGCGGAAGCCAGAATCAAGCCGATAATCACTGTGAGGATGCCGGTCCAGAAGAGGTTGGCATGGGGCAACGCAAGCGTGAAGGGCAGCACGCCCAGGATGGAACACCAGATAACATACCTGCGGCCGATGCGATCGCCGATGGGACCGCCAAAGAATGTGCCGGCCGCCACCGCGCCCAAAAACAGGAACAGGTGGATTTGTGCGCTGCCAACGGAAAGGTGGAAGCGCTTCATGAGGTAGAAAGTATAGTAGCTGCTCAGGCTCACCAGGTAAATGTATTTGGAGAAGATCAGCGCCACCAGCACCGCCAGAGAGAGCTTCACCTTGCGCGCGGAAAGCCGCAGAACGGGTTCGGCGCTGGCGGCGCGGCTCTTCGCTCTTTCCGCAAGGTGCCGGCGGTACCAGGCCCCGACGCGCGACAGGATGAGGATCGCAAGCAAGGCCGCCGCGGAAAACCAGGCGATGCTGCGCTGCCCGCGCGGCAGTACCACGAAGGCCGCGAGCAGCGGGCCGAGCGAGGAACCCGTGTTGCCACCCACCTGGAACAGCGACTGCGCCAGGCCGTGCCGCCCGCCAGACGCCATACGCGCTATGCGGGAAGACTCGGGATGAAAAACCGACGAGCCGATTCCAGTGAACGCTACCGCCGCCAGGATCATGGGGAAACTGGGAGCCACGGAAAGCAGCAGAACGCCGCAGAACGTGAAGCCCATCCCCATCGCCAGCGAATAGGGTGTGGGGCGCGCATCTGTGTATAGCCCCACCACCGGCTGCAGGATGGAAGCGGTGAGCTGAAAGGTCAGAGTGATCAACCCGATCTGCCCGAAGCTGAGGCTGTAGGAAGTCTTCAGAATGGGATAAATCGCCGGGATCACCGACTGCATCATGTCATTCAATAGATGGCAGACACTGATAGCGACGAGGATTCCCAGAGCGATGCCGCCGGTCTCAAGGGATGCAGAAGAAGTACTTTCGAGTCCCGTCTGAGTTGCCACTGAGGACTAGTGTAGCGCGCCGGTCCGCTCATCCTCACTCACAGGGCGGGTCCAGAGATTGAGGCCCTGTTTGGCGGATCGGAGGACACGGAGCCGAACATTCCGGACTGCTGTTGATCGTCTCCGCGCATACTATGGAGACGATCGGAAACGTTTCCAGGATACTCCCGGCAACTCGTTTTTCAACTTGTTCCTAGAAATGAACTTTGACCGCGAGCTGAAGCAACCGTGGCGCAGCGGCGCTCACAACGCTGCCGAAAGTCGGGTCGTTCATCTCACCATCAACCGCGGACGGGCCGTAGAACTGTGCGTGGTTAAACACATTAAATGCTTCGACGCGCATATCGAACGATTTCGATTCCGTGATCGGAATCGTCTTGCTGATCTCGATGTCGAAGTTGTCGATGCCTGGGCCATGGAAGAAGCGTCGCGCCGCGTCGCCTAACTGTCCCAGCGTCTCCGGCGCGAACAGGCTGGTATTGAATTCGGGCCGGCCATCGCGTGGATTCGTGTTGATCTCGATCGGGCCCGGCATCATCCGCGGGGTGTCGAGCAGCTCGTTGTTGACGCCGTTGCCGAAGGTGCCGAGCAAAGAGCGATCCGAATCGTCGGCCAGCGTCACCGGGAATCCGGTACTGAAACGCGTGGTCCCGGAGAAGCTCCATCCCTCGGTCGACCGATGACGTCCGAGTAACCGATCGATTGGCAGAACATAAGTATACGTGGCCACAAAGTTGTGCGTCATATCCCACGAGGAAATCACGCGCGTGAGGCTCGCATTGAAGGGATTGGTTTGCTCACCGAGATTCGACGCTTGATCGATCGATTTCGAGTAGGTGTAGCCGACCAGAACCGTCGCGCGCTTGCCGGCGGCGAATCGCAGATTGGTCTCCAGAGCGTCGTAATCCGAATTACCGGCGGACTTCTGCGCGGTCGTCGAGCCGAAGTTCGGACCCAGGCCGGCCCGAGTCCCCTGGATCGTTTTGCCCGCTACGGATATGTAGGAGGCGTCTTCGCCGAAAGGCCCGCAGGTGGAGCTGCCGGAAGCCACTTCACTCGGCTGGCTAAGGCTCAAACAAAGCGCCGGATTGCCGGCGTTGGTCGGAACCAGGATCAGCAAATGATGGCCTTCATTGCCGGCGTAGCTCACTGTCAACAGCGTGCTGCTGCGGATCTGCCGCTGAAATGAAAGCATGTAGTTTTCGGTGTAAGCCACGCTGTTGCGGTGATAAAAGTAGGGGTCGGCGCTGATCGGAGTAACCGCGGCGAAATTGAATCCGGTGTAGGGATTCTGCGCGGACACGTTATGCGGAGGGAAGTTCAGCGGGAATGGGTCGGTGTTTTGGGCGCCATCCGACGAGTTGATGAAAGGCGTGGCAAGTAGCGGCGGCTCGGGGCTCAGGTAGTTATATCCATAAGGAGGCACGCCGTACATAATCCCTGCCGTCAATCCAGGAAATGCCGTATAGAACATGCCATAACTGGCCCGGATACTGCTCTTGCCCGGCCCGCCAAACAGAGCTCCCAGAACTCCAGTGGCGGCGTCTGGAGAGTACGCAATGCCGATTCTCGGAGCGAAGTTATGATACTGCGATGGCGACAGAGTGGAGGGAATGCCCGGGTCGCCGGGCACCACCAGCCCTGGTACAGCGTTGGGATAGAGAACGGATTGCTCGCCCGGAACGATGGTCTGGATCTGGTTATACTTCTCCCACCAGGCCATAATGAGATCCCATCTCAGGCCAGCGTTGAGTGTCAGGTTGCTTGTGACTCGCCAGCTATCTTCCGCGAACGCTGCTCCGTACCGGTTACGCAAATAGAAGTGCGCGCCGGAGGTTTGCGTAAAGTTGCTGGGGAATCCTAACAGGAAATCCGCGAAAGCGTTGCCGGTTTCGGTTCCGTCGATATTGAAGGTTCCATTGAACGTGGCGTTCGGGTCTTCATTGACCTGATCGTAGTGGAACTGACCGCCGAGTCTGAGCGTATGTGCGCCGATCACCTTAGATACCGTGTTACTCACATAAATCGTGTTGTTCCATTCATTGACGTTGGTGATGGGAACTCCCATCACGAAGGAAGGGAATACGATGTTCTCGACGCCTTCAAACTGCGGCGCCTGCGCGACAATACCGGGCGTGCCGGCGCCAGTTACAAAGCCTTGCGATTGAAGAGTCACTCCGAGGCCGCCGTGCGGCTGGCCGATATGATTCGCATTTCGCAGAAGGCCAATATGGAAATCGTCGACTGTGGTGGCTCCCAGAACCTTGGTGTCCCCGATGGTAAGCATCTGCGCCTGGCCGATCGTCAAAGCGTCGAATCCCGGTACGCTTGCTCCACCTTGACCGCCGGGGTATGGATTGTCCAGCCTGTAATTATCGACGAAGTAGTAACCGAAAAGCTGACCGACGCGGGTATTGGCGTCGATTCGCGCGCCGGCTTTGTCGTCTCGCACGGTTTCCGGATACGCGGAGGTGGCGAACAGGTTCGTCCCGATGTTGGGCGCCGGTATATATTTCAGAAGAGCCGCGGCCGGCGCGGACCACGCTCTGGCCGGAATCACGGCGTTGGGAAATACGCAACTCGACGGATGCCAGCAGCCCGGTGTGTAGTACGGCTCGCCTTGGGAAACTCCGTAGCCAAGTTCTTGCGTGAGCAGTTTGGCGGTATAGGATCCGCTCACCGTTCCCGTCAATGTACTCCCTATATCGCTCAGGTTTCCGGCGCGGTCCCGCAGGGAAGGCACGGAGGTCTCGGGCGAGTCGATGCCCTCCACCGTGCGCGTCCCCTGATAGTCGGCGAAGAAGAATACCTTGTTCTTCTCGATCGGGCCACCCAGCACGCCGCCAAATTGGTTCTGCTGGAAGGCGCCACGCGTATTGTCGAAGAAGTTCCTCGCGTCGAGGTCGGTATTTCGCAAAAACTCGAATGCGTCGCCATGAAAGGCGTTGCTGCCGGACTTCGTCACCACGTGAATCATCCCGCCGTTATAGTTCCCGTATTCAGGGTCGAAGTTGTCGGTCAGCACGCGGAACTCCTGGATCGATTCCAGATTCGGGATAATCGTCGTCCCCCCGTTCATGTGTTCCTGCACATCGATCGAATTCATCATGAAGCCGTTGGAGGATTCGCGCTGGCCATCGATGGAGACGTCGCCCGGATTCAGATCGCCGGATGGGTTGATGGTTCCCGTCACACCAGCCATGATCACCGAGGTAGGCGTGAGCGTCGTCACCGGAGTCACGCCCGGTTGGATCGCAAGCAGATCCGTGTAGCTGCGCCCGTTGAGGGGCAGTGCCTCAATCTGCTTTGCCGATACGACCTCTCCAAGATGCGTCGCCACGGTGTCGATCTGCGTCTGGATGCTGTCCTCGCCCTCGGTAACCGTGACCGACTCGGACCGCCGACCGACCTCCATTACGGCGTCGATGCGGAGCGCGGCATCGGTGTCCACTGTAAGATTCGTCAGTTGCCGAGTCTGGAATCCGCTCGCTTCAATCGTCAAATCGTACTGCCCAGCGAGAAGCGCCAGGAACGAGTAGAAGCCTTGGGCGTCGGAGTTCAATTTGAATTCGGTCTTCAGCGCGGTGTTGATCAGGGTGAGCCTCGCGCCAGGAATGGTGGCGCCGCTCTGATCCTTGACTGCTCCCGAGACGCTGCCCGTGGCGAGTGCCCATGCGGCCGTCGCGATTAGACAAACAAGCCCGGCGAGTCTCATCTGCGTCATAATATGCGGAACCCCCCCCCGCCCTTCGCGGAGTGTTTGGGGTGCGTGGAATACCCAGAAGGTGCTACGACTCTCACCATTGTAATACGGAGCTCAAGCCGGTTTGGATGTTCATACCAGTCCCAAATATTGCGTTCCATCGGTATCCCATCCGCGGCTAACAAATGTGCGTAACCATCCCGAAAATTGCTCACCAGGCAAATCCGCTGCCACGGCGAGACTCGTAGGGAGAAGTGATGAGAATCTGATTCTCAACCACTACAAAAGGAGACTCGACATGAGCGTTCTAACACCCAAGCTGCGCCCAGCCGTGGCCCTCGCCGCGTTGCTGCTCGCGGTTCAGTTGCCACTTTCATTCGCGGCCAGCCACCGCGAGGCGCCGATCACGGCATTGGACCAAAAGGCGGACATTACCGATTGGTTCGCCTTTGTTAGCCCGACCGATCCCAGCAAGGTGATCTTCATCCTCAATGTAGATCCGTTCCTGGAGCCATCGAACGGTCCCAATTACTTCCCGTTCGACCCCGGCATCCTCTACGAGATGAAGATCGACAACGATCATGATGGCCATGCGGACGTGACCTTCCAGTTCCGCTTCCAGACGCAGATCCAACAGCCCGGCGTGTTTACGGGATTCGTCGGTAACCTGGCGGGCTTCCCCCCCATCACGGCACTCAATGGCGACGGCTCGCAAGGCTTTAGCCTCAGACAGACCTATAGTGTCATCATGGTCACCAAAGCCGGCAGTCAGGTGCTTTCCGACACTCAGATTTTGTATGCCGTGCCGACTAATGTTGGGCCCAAAACCATGCCGAACTACCCCGCGCTTGCCGCACAGGGCGTCTACACACTGAACAATGGCATCCGCGTGTTTGCCGGCACCGCGGCCGATCCGTTCTTCATCGATCTCGGTGGTTTCTTCGACTCCCTCAATTTCCGCAAAGCCTCGACTGCGCCAGTGCTGAGCGCGACTGTGGACGGGGATGACCAGAATAACTACGCCCCCAACGCCCTGGCGGGATTCAATGTGAACTCCATTGTTCTGGAAGTCCCCATCACCATGCTGACCAGCGATGGTGCGACGCACCTTGCCGGCGACCCGAAAGCGGTCATCGGAACGTGGGCAACCACTTCCCGCCAGAAGACCAGCGTCCTGGGCGGCGAATTCGGTGGAAGGTGGTACCAGGTGCAGCGAATGGGCAACCCGCTGATCAATGAGGGTGTGATCGGCACCGGTTCGAAGGATACTTTCAGCATGAGCGAGCCGGCCAAGGATGCCCAATTTGCCAACTTCGTGCTGAACCCGCTGGTCCCCCAAATCCTGGCGACTCTGGGCGTACCGGTGCCCCCCGCACCGCGGACCGACCTGCTCCTGCTGGTTCAATACCAGGCGCCGATCTGCCCCGGATGCGTCGCGGCAGACGCCGGACCGGTTGCCGATTTGCTGCGTCTCAACACCGGCATTGCGCCTACGCCCTTGGGCCAACAAAAGCGCCTTGGCTTCCTGGCCGGCGACACCGCTGGGTTTCCGAACGGACGGCGCCTGACAGACGACGTCCTGGATATCGCCCTTCGCGCTCTCGCGGGCATTCTGGTTAACTCGACTACGTACGGCACCCCGCTCGGCGACGGTGTGAATGTAACCAGTTCGACGCTGCAGACCCAGTTCCCCTTCGTCGGCCTGGCCTATAGCGGCAGGGACAGCGTTCACCTGGGACCTGGCCAGCCTGGCTGCACCAATCAGCCGATGGGCATTTGTCCCGCAAACTAGCTCAACCAACCAATAGGGGCAGGCAATTTACTCGCCTGCCCCTCAATGCGTCATTCGAGGACAGCATGAAACCAACCCGCCTCCTCATCCTGGCATTGCTCGCCGGCTTATCATTCGCTGCCACTCCCGCCGAAATGGCGATTCAGGTGGCAATCGGAAGCATAGAGAAGCAAGCCGATCACTACGATTTCTATAACGAACTCGCGATGGCTTACGCACGCCGCGCGCGGGAAACGGCGGACGTCCGGTTCTATGCCAAGGCGGAAGAGACGCTGCACAGGTCCTTCGCGATTGCCCCCGGCAATTTCGAAGGGCGCAAGGTCGAAACATGGCTCCGGCTGGCACGGCACGAATACGCCAACGCTCTCGAAACAGCCAGCAAGCTCCATAAGATGGTCCCCGACGACGTGGCTGTCCTTGGTTACCTGGCGGACGCCAACATCGCACTGGGAAATTACCAGGATGCGATCGACGCGACGCAATGGATGCTGAATATCAGGCCTGGCAATGTTCCGGGATTGACGCGCGCCGCCTATCTTCGCGAGTTACACGGGAATCTCGCGGGCGCGCTCGAGCTGATGCAGATGGCCTATGATTCCGTGCCCGTTTCGGAGAGCGAGGACCGGGCATGGCTGCTCACTCAAATGGCTCATCTCCATTTGGTAGCGGGCGACCTCCCGGGGGCCGAAAGGTATTCGAGTGAAGCGCTCTCCACTTTTCCCGGCTATCCCTACGCGCTCGGTGCACTGGCGCAGGTGCGCAGCGCGCAAGCTCGCTATCCGGAGGCCGTGACCCTGCTGCGCCGGCGCTATGATGCCGCTCCGCACACCGGGATCCTCTATGCACTAGCCGAGGCGCAGTCGCTCGCCGGCCAGCGCGAAGAATCCACCGTTTCATTCCGCGAATTCGAACGGCTGGCGCGGGCGCAATCGATGCTCGACGACAACGCTAATCGCGAATTGATTCTCTACTATCTCGACCATGCCGGCGAACCGGCGAGAGCCCTGGAGATTGCGCGGCGCGAAGTGAACGTCCGCCAGGACATTTTCACGCTCGACTCTTACGCCTGGGCGCTGGCAGGCATGGGAGATGATGAAGGTGCCAGCGTGCAGCTTCAAAAGGCGCTCGCGATGAATGTGAAGGATCCCACGCTCCTGTTCCACGCAGGCGCGATCGCACTGCGCCTCCACCAGACCGGCAAAGCGGAGCAGTACCTGAAGGACGCCGCGTCGCGTTACTGCCTCAGCGCCGCCAAACTGCTGCGCGACGCCGAGGCTCAAGCCCCCGTCGACGAACACTGAACGAGAGATATCTGAAACCGGGCAGATGGCTCTGTATCAGGGCATGGCTTCAGCCGTGCCGCAACAACAAAGCCTCCTGGTAGGATATAGCCCTGCGCACCCCCTACGCTCAGATTCATGCGAATTCACTAGGAATCGATTCTGTGCCGCGCCGTCCGCTGCGGCCCTAACTCGCTTGCCGATGCTGGTGAGCGTGCGAGTGGAACTCTCCCGTGCGGTGCCAATGGCGGTGCGCATGAATGAGATTGGTCCGCTGCAACAGTTCCCGATCCGCGAGAATCTCATCCGGCCGCCCCTCAGCCGCCAGCTTGCCCTGATCCAAAACGAAGCACCTGCAGAAGGCCCCTGCGCGATGCGGCGGTTTCCGCATACAAGGCCCTTTCCATGGCCGAGTGCAGCCCATCCAGTGTATGTTCGATGAAAGCCCCGCGCTTTCGGACGTGAACGTCGCTCATATGGCCTCCGGACCGGCTCGTGCGGCGCTCTCGGTAAAGCGGAACAACACGAGCAGCGCGACCAGGATCAGACCCACGCCGAACAGCGCCGAAAGGAGATAACCAAACGCGGCGCCGCGAATGTACGGAGGCGCATAGCGCGCAAAGGGCGCAGTCCAGACCGAAGACAACCGCTGCAATCCCCGCGGCGGACGCTGGGGCGCAACCTGGTAAAACGACGCGGCTGCGATCTGCCGGCGGGCTGCGGGATTGGCATAGTCCGACGCCATCCATTCGCCCCAAGCGGAACCCGCTGCCAGAATGCCGAGCGGGGTGAGCACCATCAATGCCGCCAACCCGGCCCAGAGCGCCCGTAGCGGACGCGTTGCCACGCTCGTCGAGGTTCGCGCGGCGCTCGTGACCTTACCCGCGCCAGCTCGCAAGAGCGATAAATCCGACCGCTGGAGGAAAGCGGCCACTCCGGCAGATACCGCCAGCTCGGCCAAGCCCGCAATTGTCAGATGGCCGATCATCATCGCAGGAATCGCAATGCTCAACGGATATGGGCAATACAAAGGAGCGCCCGCCGCGTCCTTGTAGAGCAAGGGTTGAATGCCAAATTCGACCGCTGCCAGAAGCGCCGAGACATTAATGGCGACATAACCCGCCATGCCCGCCGCGACGACGCGGCGCCGGGACGCGAGAGCCGAACGCCCGGCAATCAGCCGGTAAACGGCATATGCCACAAGCGATCCGGCGATGGCCATATTAAAGCAGTTGGCTCCGATCGCCGTAACACCGCCGTCGCCGAAAAAGAGAGCCTGTATAACCAGCGCCACGGAAACCGCCAACATGGCTGCCCACGGCCCGATGACCACCGCGGCCAAGCCGACGCCCGTCGCGTGACCGGTTGTTCCGCCGGGCAGCGGCAGGTTGAACATCATAATCACGAACGAAAACGCCGCGAACAGTGACAGTAGCGGAACCTGCCGCGAATCGATGACCTTCTTCACGCGCCGCAACGCCGTGCGCCAGAACGGGATGCACCCGGCGAAAAGAGTCGCGCAAGTGGCTGGGCTCAGGTATCCGTCAGGGATATGCATATACTCTCCGGCGATTGATCTTACTGCGCTGCGTTTCGCGGATTCGAAGCGCTCTCCGCCGCGCCGCCCGATAACCGGCGCCGCGCGTCTTCGGCTTGAGGGAAGGCGAAGCTGGGGTTGAGCGCCAGGGCGCGTTGCAGCAGTTCCCTGCCCTCCGCGGCTCTCCCGCCCGCCAGGGCGATGAGCCCGGCGTGATACAGGAACATCGGCTCCGCGGTATTCAGGGCGGTTGCTTTGGCGCTGGCTTCCTCGGCTTCCTTCTGCTTGCCACTGCGAAACAGAACCCAACTGAGAGCGTCGTATGTGTAGACGTCTTTCCGTGTTTCGAGCTCGCCTCGAGCAAGCTCCAGTGCCCGGCCCAGGTTGCGGTCTTCATCGGCGAAGTTGACGGCCAGCATGCGATTGCCCCTCTCGCCGTTCGCGATCCCCAGCTTGTCGATTACGCCGAGCAGCTCTCTTTGCCTGGCAGCCTCGCCGGGTTTGCCGAGCCTGGTGTAGAGAGTTTCAAGCGCCGCGGCATAGTCGGGCAGGGGAATCACAGACTGGGCCTTCGCAAGGTCCTCGGCCGCCTGTTGGTACTCGCCCGTCGCCGCGTAGAACCGTCCCAGCGCCGCGTAAGCGCGGTGGTAGCCGGGCAAGGTCTCTAAGGCGCGATCATAAGCCGCGCGCGCTTGCTGGATGTGACCGGTCTTGAACAGCATGTCGCCGAATTCAACCAGGCACCAGGCCAGGTTTTCGGGTATCGTGCTACCGGCCTCGACCGCCATGTTCATCCAAGCCAGCGCTTCGGCGCTCTGGCCGGTGACAAAGCGGTGGTAGGCCATGCGATTGTAACTCGCCAGGTTGGGGCTGAGTTCCAGCATCCGATGATATGCGCTCTCCGCGGCCGCGTATTGCCCCATCTCCATCAGGGAATCGCCGAGCATGCCGAGGCTGCCCGTATCGCTGGGGTTCCGCTCGGTGAGGTCCTGGGCCAACTGCGCGGCCTTGGGAAAATTATGGCGATGGGTTTCGATTGCGGCGCTCAGCCGGAGTCCGTCGTAGCTCTTCGGATCGGCCGCAAGCATCTTGTCGACCAGCGCTGCGGCACGATTCAAGTATGCGAAATCCGTCGTCTCCCGCAGTTTCTGGAGAAAGGCCTCCGCCAAACCCGCCTGTATCCGCGGATCTGCTGGAGACTCCGCCAACAGCCTTTCATACGCGGCGATCCTCTGGTCGGCGCCCAGCCGGGCCGTTTTCACTTCGCGATACCGCGCCTCGGCATTCTCCTCGCGTTGTGCGAATGCCGGAATCGCCGCGACACATAGCAGCCAGCACGAGAGTGCGGACGGTCTGATCGTCATATTCCTTCGACTCCTTTCAGGAAAGAAAACGCAGTGGCTTCAGCCAGCCCGCGGAAACGGCCGTGATCGTCAGGCCCAGGAAAATCACCACCACCGCCGAAAACACTGGGATCAAACGGAATGCCGGGTTCCGCGCGGTCTTCCCACTATCGGGCAGCAGTTGCCGTGCGTACAGCGCCAGCATCCCGATGCTCATCAAAACCAGCGCCAGGCCGGCGCTAAATCCGATCAACAGAATCAGGCCGAGCCCCGGGCGGCCAATCGCGATGGCACTCAGCATGAGGATCAGCGCCGAGGGGCACGGAACCAGGCCGCCGCTGACTCCAAGAGCGATGAGACTCGCCGGCGTAATTTCGCCTTCGATGCCGTGGCTGTGCGTGCTGCCCCCGTGGCTATGCACCAAACCGTGGCCGTGATCGTCGTGATGGTGCTGGTGTTCGTGGGAGTGCGGATGCGCGTGGTGATGATGGTGATGGCCAGTCCCCATGAGCGCCTTTGCCCGCCGATACAGCAACGATACTCCAACCACCACGATAGAGAGCCCGGAGATGGCGCCGAGAGCCGGCACGATCTTCTCCGGAATCACGTACTGCTGGAAGAACAGGACCCCGAGGCCTAGCAGAAAGACCGTAAAGGTGTGAGTGAATGTGACGACGAAACCCAGGATGCCGGCGTGCTTCATGGAACCGCGAGAACCCACCAGGTATGCCGCCACGATGGTCTTGCCGTGCCCCGGCGACATGGCATGCATGGCCCCCAGTCCGAATGCCGCCAGGATGCCCAGAGCCATCAGTCTCCAACCAAGGTCCCCCCGTTGCAGCATCCTCGACAGAAAATCGCCGCGAACCACCGTGCCCGGCGCCGCGGGCTGTTGCTGAAGGAAGGAAGCCGCCGGTGCGGAAACCGGGAGCGGCCTGCCAGGCTCCGGCTTGGAACTGGAGCGGGCGGAAACCGCCTTCACTGCCGCAGGGGCCCAGTCCGCGCTGGCTGCGAGATCCTGCGGAGGAGTAATCGATGGGTCGGTGGGATAGTAGGTCAGGGCCGCGCTCAGGTCCTGCGCCCCGTGCGACGCGCTACGGAGGACCGCGCCTTCCGCGTGATCAATCACGATTTCCTTCCATCCCGCCCGCCCAGGGAAGTTGAGATCCCGGTAACTGATCTTGCCGCCGAGAAGCGTCGCCTGGGCCATAATCACGGTTCGCAGCACCGGCATGCCGCCGGCGCCATCCGTGACATGCGGGGTAACCGATTGAACCTGCCAGGGAATCCTCCTGCCGCCTTGCAGAAGCGGCAGGTTCGCCACCCACTCCGCCGCTTGCTGCCGGGTCTTGCGATCGAGCGACTGCCGGTCTTTGGAATCAACCTGCCAGGATCCTAGCAACTGGAAGGTGGGGATCTCCGCCAGGTCCAGGACATAGGTGAGTTCCAATCCCGTTTCGCGGAAATGCAGGCGCGCATAATGATTCACGCTGAAATTCCCCATCGGATGCGCGGCCGCGGCCAGCGCCATCGCGGCCAGAACAAAGGTGGTGCGGAGAAGTGTCACTAGAAGCCCCTCACCTTCCCATTACGAGGCAACTTGAGTTTTGGATTGCCCGGACGGAGGAAATCGATCGCTGCCGCGCGCGCCAGAGTAACGGTTGTAAATCGTGAATCGGCGTCCAAACGAGTTACAGCGGGGCGACGATAATGGGCGTCGATGTGGGTGCGGCCACGCCGCCGGCAGCTTCCAGCGTGACCGCTACCACATCGCTCTCAGCCGGTGGCGTTGGTGGACGGTAGAGGTGGATGGCGTTGCCGCTCGGGTTGGAGCTGAACAAACCGGCTGCCGCCGGCTTGCCGCCGCGAATAATCCACATTTCATACGTCTTGCCGGGCGGCGGCGCGGGCAGGCGGGAAGCGATCAGCAGCACGCCCGATGGATGGAAGAACACGCGTCCGCGCGGCGGCGCGGGCTGGCCCACGCCAAACGTTACCTCGCGCGTTTCCGGAGCTTGGATCAGGTCGAAAGCCTGGCGCATGGCGGCAGCCGCCGCGCCACTCCGTCCGATCTCGATCTGCGCCTCCGCCAGCTCCGCGCGAAAACCACGAGCCTGGTAAAGCATCAAGCCAGCGGCCACCAACGCCGTGCCGCCGGCAGCGACCCACGCGGTGAGCCAGTTCCACCGTCGCTCGGGAACTCCCCCGGCCGCCGCCAGAATCCGGCCGCGCAATCGCCGCGGCGCGCTGGGGCCGTCGACAGAGCTTCCCATGGCGAACGCCAAGGCGCGAGCCTCGCGCAAGCCCGCCAGGCAGGCTTCGCACCCGCGCCCAAGGTGGGTGCGCACTTCGCTTCGCTCGGGCTCCTCCAGCACACCCAGGGCATAAAGCAGATAATCGGGGCGCAGTTCGTCGCAAGTCATGCGGGTACCGTGCCTCCCAACGCCTCGCGCATCTGCTGAATGGCCCGCCGCGTCCAGGTTTTGATGGTGCCCAAGGGCTGGCCCATGCGTTCGGCGATCTCGACTTGGGACATGCCCTCGAAATAGGCCAGCTCGATCGCCTGGCGCTGCTGGGAATCGAGCTGATCGAGCGCGCGTTTCACTTGCCGGACCAGATCGAAATTGAACACGTTGGCGGAAAAATCCGCGAAGAGTTCCGGATGTTCGGTTTCATTGAGCTCGACGGTGCTTTCACTTCGGTGGCCCCGCGAGCGAAGGTAATCGATGGCGCGGTTGCGCGCCACCGCGAGCAGCCATGGGCCCACCGCACCGCGATCGGAATCGAAGCCGCCGACGCGATTCCATACCCGCAAGAAGGTCTCCTGCACCAGGTCTTCGGCAACGCCGTTGTTCCGGACCATGCGTAGAATCAACCGGAACACTACTTGGCCGTAGCGGTCGTAAAGCTCTGCCAGGGCCTGTGGATCGCGCCGTTGCAGGCGGACCATAAGCTCCCCGTCGCCCTTCGCCACTACTGCGAGGATCAGCGGAAACATCGAGTCACCAGGTATTTGCGTCGCTCTAGGGATTATAGCCGCAGACGACACCTTGAGCCACCTAAATCAGATACGAAGGCGGGAGGGAACTGGATGAGCACTCGAGCGGGATATCGGGGATTTGCGAGAGGCCACCCGGGCGAATCGGGTCAGCTACGCATCCCGGTATCCGCCCGCGATCTAAACTCGTCCATGCTGCGGATCGGGGCGTTACTCGGTTCTGAGTGCCGTCATCGGGGAAATGGATGCGGCGGCGCTGGCCGGAACTAGCGCCGCGACCAGGGCGCAGATCGCGAGGGCGCTGGCCGCCACCGTCAGCGCCAGCGGGTCCCAAAACGAAACACCATATAATTGACTTGAGATCAGGCGTCCGGCGAGCACGGCGAGCGGGATGCCCAGTCCGAGCCCGATGGCCACGCGCACCAACGCCCCGTGGAGCACGTGCCGCACGACCTCGGCGCGGTTGGCGCCCAGCGCCATGCGAATGCCAATCTCATTCGTCCGCTGCGCCACCGTGTAGGCGGTCATGCCGTAAAGCCCGACCGCGGCCAGCAGCAGAGCCACCGCTCCGAAAAGTCCGGCGAGAGCGGCAACGGCGCGTTCCTGATCGAAGGTGAGAGCGACCTGCTGCTCCATGGTCCTCACGCTGATGATCGTCAGGCTCGGGTCGATTCCCGCCAGGGCGCGGGTCAGCTCCGGTTCGAGCGCGCCAGGCGGCACACCGCTCACCAGCGCGATTCCCCCGATGAAATGCGACGCCAGTTCGACTCTCTTCATGATGTTGTCTTTGTAATCGACGTTCTGCGCCAGAGGCACATAGAACATCGGCATCGCCGGCCTGGTGAGACCCCACCCGGCGAACTTCGCGTCCCGCACGATCCCGACAATCCGGAAGGTGCCGGCGTTCTGGGGAAGATCGAGGCCGAAGTGCTGTCCGAGCGGATCTTCGCCGGCCTTAAAGAAACGCTTCACGAAAGCCTGGTTGACGATCGCGACCGGCGCCGCCGTCTCGTTATCGGCCCTCGTGAAGTCGCGCCCCCGCAGCGCGCCCATACCGAAATTCCGAAGATAGTCGGCGCTCACCCGGTCCCAGGAGGCCCCTGCCTCATCGCTCATCTTCGGTGCCGGATGGCCCGACACGAGGATGAGTTCGCCCCAGTTGTTCGTCAGCGGGTTGTAGAGAGCCAGACCCGAACCTCTCACGCCAGGCAGCCGGTTCAGAGATTCTTCCAGCCGCTGGTAGAGAGCCTGCAATTGCGGCTCCGTGTAAGTAGCTGGCGGTCTGTTGAGCGAGACCACCACGCGTCCGTCCGTCCGATAGCCGAAGTCCTGGTGCTCGAGCCGGTCGAGACTTCGCGCCAGCATGGTGGCGCCCGCTACCAGCACGACGGACAAGGCGGCCTGCACAACGAGCAGTGCCTTGCGGGTGAAGCCGGAATGATCGGCAATGCCGCGGCCCGCGCCCCGCAGAGCCTCCACCGGGTCGATTCGGGCGGCGAACCAGGCCGGTGCGGCGCCGAACAGTATCCCGGTAAGAAGGGACACCGCGAACGCCGCCGCCAGCACAAGCGGCGACGGCAGGATGCTGATCGGGAGGAAGTGCGCGCCGCGGAACGCCAGCGCCAACAGCAGTCGCGCTGCCGCCGCCGCAACGGCAAGGCCCCCAATGCCGCCGGCAACCGCCAACAGCGTGCTTTCCAGCAGAGCCTGCAAGACGATTTGGCGCCGGCTGGCCCCAACCGCGATACGCAGGGCCGTTTGCTTGCGGCGCGCCACCGCGCGCACCAGCAGCAGGTTGGCGACATTGCTGCAAGCAATCAGCAGCACCATCGCGCAAACCGCCATCAGAATCCGCAGGCTGCGGCCGTACTCCTCCTTCATCTCCGCGACTCCGGCCCCCGCCGGCACCACGTCAATCACCTGCTTGGGAAGCATCCGGATCAGGTCCGGCATCCAATCGGACGGATAGCCGGAATCGTACCGTAGCCACCGCCGCAGGATTCCAGTCAGGCGCGGCCCCATGCCCGACGTGGAAGCACCCGGATGCAACCGGCCGATGACGCGCAGCCATGCGGCGATCGACTGATCGAGCAGCGTGCTGTCTCCGGCAAGCATGGGCTCCTGGTGAACCGGGACCCAGATATCGGGCGGGTCGCCGCGCAGAGTGTCGCCGAAGAATCCCGGTGGCGTCACGCCGGCCACCGTGAAGGGATGTCCGTCGATCGCGAGCGTCGAACCCACCAGCGCCGGGTCGGCTCCGTAGTCCGCCTGCCAACAGTGATGGCTGATCACCACCACCGGAGCGGCGGAGGGCTGGTCGTCGGCGGGCGTCAGCACGCGCCCGCCAAATGCCCTCACGCCAAGCGTATCGAAATAGTTGCCCGTCACATACTCGGACCGCAACGGCCTGGCTGCGTTCGTCGTGCCTTCCCGCCGCACACTCAAGCGGGCCCCACCCGCCTGGAAGGCGGCTACCTGTTCGAATTCCGGCGTCTCTGCCTTCAGGCGCTGATAGAACGGGTACGTGAACATCCCCCAGCGGTCTTGCGGTCCGCCCTCCACGCAGCAATTGTCGCCGTCGCCGATACGATACAGCAGCGCGGGATCGGAAACTGGCAGGGAACGCAGCATGACCGCATGGATCAAGGTGCCGATCGCGGTGGTTCCGCCAATGCCCAAACCCAGCGTCAGTACGGCGGAGGAGGTAAACACCGGCGACAGCCGGAACTGC
>Ga0187847_10000444_pt1 | contig 46746 bp, 45 predicted proteins | sample June2016WEW_4_10_FD_132458 | JGI IMG/M metagenome (GOLD analysis project Ga0187847, IMG submission 132458) | Peatland microbial communities from SPRUCE experiment site at the Marcell Experimental Forest, Minnesota, USA - June2016WEW_4_10 | ecosystem: Environmental > Terrestrial > Soil >...
AAGCCCGAGATGAATGCAAAACACGAGAACCAGCAAAAGCAAAGGCAAAAACGCCACTAAGGAAAAAACAAATGCAAAAACAAAAACCTTGACAGCACCAGCCGTCTCATAGAAGGCCCGGAGGCATGCGCTTTTTGTGTGACTCCCCGCATTTTGGATTCACGGAAAGCTACCTAAACCGCCATCAATGTGGATCGAAGATCAGTCAACCCCAAACGCAATCGCGTCAATCTACAAAATAATGCTTCACAAACAGTGCAAAGTGTGGCCTATAATCCCTCTAGAGCAGGGTTTTCACCCAAGTTGTGGTGCCCCTCAACTTCACCATGGCCATGCCGCTCTCTAAAAAACGCGACCTCGACTCGCCCGCGATCCCCGACCGCCTCTACTTCAAAATTGGCGACGTGGCCCGCATCTGCAACGTCGAGACCTATGTTCTGCGTTTCTGGGAGACGCAGTTTCCCCAACTCAAGCCCAATAAGAGTGGAACCGGCCAACGGCTTTACCGCCGCTCGGACGTCGAACTGGCCTTGAAAATCAAGCGCCTGGTCCACGTCGAGGGTTATACGCTCTCCGGTGCCCGCCAGGCCCTCGGGCAACTCAACCGCCGCCGCGGTCCCCAACGGGACGCCCAGCAGGAACATCAATCCCTGCTGCCGCTCCTGGTCCAGGGCTCCGACCAGTCCACCTCCGGCCAATCTCCGAAAGAGTTGGCTCCGAATGACCTGGGCAAAACCATCGCCCATGCCCGAGCCGAACTCCGCGAAATTGCCGGTCTGCTAGCCTCGCCCGAGTCCCAGCTGCAGCCCAAGCCGCAGCCGCCACGTCGCCGCTCGCGCCTGGCCACCATGCCATCCACATCAGGCTCCCTTTTCCCAGTCTCCTGATCCGGCCGTTAGCCCGCGCTATTCTGGCGAAGCGAGTTAGGCGTGTGAATCTCCCCTCTTAGGGGTCACACGCAATTTACGCTCGCAACCTCGCCGAGGCATGGAGTTTTTGGCTGCCGACATTCCTGCATACCCGGCGTTCGCCTGAAATTGTTCCATTCGCACAGGTCGCTGTGACTAGCTCTCGGAAAGGTCTCAGTTCTAGCAACTCCTCAGCTATATATCCAGCTTGTGTCCCGTCTGAGAACGTAACAAACACGCCGTCAGTACCGTCGCGTTCGACAGCTAGTATTAGTGCTTGTTGTGTGTGTGTGTGTGTGTGTGTGTGTTAAAGCGTGATTGTCCATGGCGGCGAGCCTATTCCTAAAGCAAAGTGCAAGTTGTGTCCTAGCGCACACCTCTTACAAGATGCGGATATCTGCACCAGCAACACGGAGGACATTCCACTGAAGCGGAACAAGCTCGCTTCATTTGTGATTGCTCGGAACCAAAGGATCAAACCGCAAAGCGTTTATCTTGAGCGATGCAAGGTCGCCTCGGCCCAGCCTTCACTTTGCCCGCTCAAAGTTGAGCGATGCCGAGTTGATGCAGTAACGCAGCCCCGTCGGTCGCGGACCATCAGGAAAGACGTGGCCCAGGTGCCCGCCGCAGCGCGCGCAGGTGACCTCGACGCGCCGCATCCCCAGGCTCACATCCTCGTGCTCGGCAACCGCCTTCGAGTCCGAGGGCAGCATAAAGCTAGGCCAGCCGCAGCCCGAGTCGAACTTCGCCCCGCTCAAAAACAGCAGCGCCCCGCAGCCCGCGCAGTGGTAGTTGCCGGTCTCATGGTTCTCGGTGAGCGCGCCCGTGAAAGGATGCTCCGTAGCCTTTTCGCGCAGAATCCTGTACTGCTCCGGGGTCAGCAGCGCCCGCCACTCAGCCTCACTCCGCACAACTTTTTCGGCCGTCTCGCTCATCAGAACCTCCTCAATCTTCCGTCGATTGGATGCGCGCGGCCATATGAAGGAAGCGGCGTCTGCCTTCAGACCTCCGCCACCAAATCGATCTCCACCAGAACATCTTTAGGCAAGCGGGAAACCTCAACCGTAGTACGCACCGGCGGCGTCACGCCTTCCGAACCAAGATAGGCTCCATAAACCTTGTTCATGGCCGCGAAGTCATTGAAATCCTTGAGGAAAACAGTCGCCTTGACAGCCTGCGCAAGGCTCGATCCAGCCGCCTCCAGAATCGCCTTCAGGTTCTCCAGCACGCGCGTAGTCTGCTCCGTGATGCCGCCGCTCACCACCTGCTGTGTCGCCGGATCGATCGCGACCTGCCCAGCCGTGAAAACAAGATTCCCCGCCCGCACACCCTGCGAATAGGGTCCGATAGCCGCAGGCGCTTTGTCGGTTGCGATAACGTGTTTGCTCATGCCTAGATTGTAGCGGCAAACCGGCTGGCATTTCTCAACGCCAAACCGCCAGCAGGCAGCCGCTCCCTACCACCGCCACCAGCCAATAGCCGATGTTAATAGCGAAGAGCCTGCACGGACGCTTCTCAAAGATCATCTCGAAAAACAGCGGCACAAGAATGAAGCCCGCCCAGCAGATAATGCTCACAAACGCGCCCCTAAACATCGTCCGCGCGCCGGCCCACCGCACCACGTGCGCCAGCATAAATGACAGAATTAGCGCCCCAATGAACGACAAGAATATCGCCAGCACCGCCCCTTTGGGCCTTTCGCCCTTTGTGCGGCCAGTCGCCGCCATCCATGGCTTGGCAAACAACAGCGAATACCAAAGTGCGCCCAGTATCCACTGATACAGAGCCGCAGCCAGCACAGCCAGAAAATTGAAATGAAGATGATGCATAGAGAAACCCCGCAAAGGGAAAGAATTTCGTCTCCACGCAGCCGCAAGCACAGAGATATCCGATAGTTAGCGCTGGCCGGCCGCGAAGGAGTCGCGCAGTCGAATGTGCCGCACGCGACAAGGGCTTGTCAAGCAAATCCCGTAGTAGCCAGAATTGGTAGTCCGGTTTTTTTGCCTCGCCGAAGAAACCCATGCGAGCGAATAGCGAGCAGTTAGCCGCACCGCAGGTGCCTCAGCGTCGCTTCAGGGCTTCCATTCCCTCCAGCGTCCGCGGCCAGTCCGACCCCATCAGCCGGGAGAGCCCGCGGTCGGCCAGCACTTTACCGCCCGTCTGGCAACGCGCGCAATAGTTGGTCTCATTGCTGGCATAGCGAATCCGCTGCACCTTATCGCCGCAACGTGGGCACGGTTGCCCAAAGCGGCCATGAACCGCCATCTCCGGACGAAACGCCGTAACCTTCTCAGGAAAAGCAACTTCCGCCTCGCCCCGCAGCCGATCCATCCACAAGGTGAGCGTGTCCCGGGTCGCCGCGAATAACCGCTCCCACTCCTCCGGCTTCATCTTTTGGGTCATCGCCATAGGCGAGAGCTGGGCAGCATGCAAAATCTCATCTGAGTAAGAGTTGCCGACGCCGCTGATCAGGTGCGGGTCGGTGAGAGCGCGCTTGATCGTGCGGTTCACGGCCGAGAGCGCCGCTCGGAAGCCGTTCAGGTCCGTCGAGAAAATCTCCAAGCCGCCGGGGTCGACCGAGCGCAGACCTTCTTCGCCCCGCAGGATGTGTAGCGACGCCATGCGCTTCGAGCCAGCCTCGGTCAAAATGAGTGAGCCCGTCGGAAAATCGAACGCAACCAGACTCTGTCGCCCGGCGAGTTTGCCCTGCGGCGGCCGCCAATGCAACCGCCCCGCAATCATCAGGTGCAGCACCAGCCAAAGCATTCCGGGGTCCCCAACGACAGGTCTTTGTTCTTGAGGTGGGAACAACCATGAGTCCCCAGCGATTGGTCTTTGTCCCTGGGGTGGGTGATCGCCCTCCACGCCAATAGCGATCCGTTTCCCGACGCGCCGGATCTCCCGCACCACGCGCCCCTCGACGTCAGTCAGCGGCGGATCGACCGTGCGCAGCAGAAAAACACTTTCCAGCCGCACCCGCTCCAGTGGCTGGTGCAGGATGCGCGCCTCGAGCGCAGTAATGTAAGCGGCAATGTCAGGTAATTCCGGCATTACATCCAGCTTGCAACCGAAGTGGCCGCCGATGCAACGACATTTTTTGCGGAACCGACGCTAGAGGCCTATCTCTAAGGTCCATAACATAAAATGACGCTGTCATCCTGAGCGAGCGCAGCGAAGCCGAAGCTCCTGCTTCTCGAAACATTGCGGCCAGGTTGGAACCGCTACGATCTCACGGAGCCAATGCACGCCCATTCAGCTTGCCAATCCGTCCATGCGGGCCAACCACAAAGGGAAGGGAAATGGCGTTCCATTTACGATCGGCATCAGCATTTTCCTTAAGCGCCGGGTCCGGCTGAAGCGCCCGCCAATTATGCCCGTCGTCTGTCGAGATGTCGGTACCGTTCGGGCCCACCGTGATCCAAGTCTTACTGGCAGCGTCGTAGGCCACTGAGGAACGGTACCCATGCGGTAGAGTTTCGCCGGCGTGCCACGTTTTTCCCCCATCCTCTGTATAGGCCGCCGTTCTTGTCGCATCTTCCGGTTTCAGATAGTCGCCGCCAACGATCACACCCGCAGAAGCGTCCCTCATCAACACAGAGAAGATGCCACTGCTTTCCGAGCCGCCCACAATCGGCGTGACGACCCTTCTCCAATGATGCTTAGGCGCTGTGTCGCAGTCATCAATACAGACAGTGACGTCGTCAACTGCGAACAAAAATGCGCCCGAGATCCCTCCGGAGCCGAACATTACGAAGGGAGCCTTTGGCCCACCTAAATTCAAAGCTGAATTGCTGGACGCGAAGGCTCCCATAGATTTTGAATCGGCCTTGAGCGCGTCGCTCTTGCCTTCTCGCACCCAATCCTTGCCGCCCGAGTTAGTCTCCCAAAGCTGGAACTCACCACGCACAGGATCGCCGAGAATCCATCCCATTTCCTTATCGGAAAACTGAAACGCATCCCAAAACCCATCCTTATCGGAGTTCTTGAGGATCGATTTCCATGAATGGCAGCCATCGGTCGTCTTGTAGAGTCGAGACAGCTCTCCCTTGCCCGAAGACATAACGATAGCCGTTTTTGCGTCGAAGGCTTGAATGCCGCGGAAGTCCATATGCTCGGCGCCCGGCGGGACCGCGCACTGCTGCCATAAGATACCGCCGTCCTCGGTACGCAACACCGTCCCACTGCTTCCCGACGCCCATGCAACTCCAGCGCCTACCGCGTCGATGCCCCGCAAATCGGCCGTGGTGTGTGAGTCTTCCATCTCCCACTGGCCATGAGCGCTGCTCACGGTCGCCAATAGAAACCATGCAATGAATGCAAGTCGATGCATGCCCAGCAGTATAGCGAAACCAGCGTCAACCCGCGCAGGAATCTTACTTCATCCCAGGACCGTGTTATCGATCAGCCGCGTATCTCCCACCCAAGCCGCCACGGCAAACAGGCTTCCCGGCGCAGCAACTTCCACCCGCTCCAACGTTGCCCAGTTCACCAGCTCGATATAATCCACTCGCACATCAGCCTCGGCGGCAAAGCTCTTCCGGGCAGCTTTGATCAGCGCGTCAGCGCGCCGTTCACCTGCGCTCGCCATCCGCTCCACTTGTCGAACAGTTCGGCTAAGCACAAGCGCCTGCTCTCGTTCTGTCGCGCTAAGGTAAACATTGCGTGAGCTAAGCGCCAGCCCATCCGGCTCGCGAACAATCGGGCAAACCACAATCTCCGCAGGCAGCCGCATGTCCTTCACCATCCTGCGAAGCACGGCCACCTGAGCCGCGTCCTTCTGCCCAAAGAACGCCCGGTCAGCCTCCGTAGCGATCAGCAGCTTCGCCACCACCGTAGCCACGCCGCGAAAGTGCCCAGGCCGTGACGCGCCGTCCAAGCGGTTGCTCAGCCCCTCGACCTCCACAAATGTCGCCGCGCCGGCCGGATAGAGTTCTTCCACTGTGGGAGCGAAAACCACCGTCGCCCCCTCCGCCTTGGCCAGCGCGCAATCGGCCTCAAAGCTGCGCGGGTAGCGGCTGTAATCCTCGTTGGGGCCAAACTGGGTAGGGTTCACAAAGATGCTCACGCCCACGAAGCCGCATGAATTGCGCGCCGCACGAATCAGCGAAGCATGCCCGGCGTGCAGCGCGCCCATCGTCGGCACCAGGCCAATCGCGTTGCCCTCCCGCCGGTCTTCGCGCGCCCACTCGCGCAATTCGGCCACGCTGCGCAAAATCTCCATCAAGCCTTCCGCAGCGCGATTACGTTCTCGGTCGCCGCCTGATTGGCGTCAAGCATTTGCCGCTCCGCTTCCGGCAGATGGTAGCTCTCTTCGTCCGAAGGAAACGCGCGATGCTCAACGTCTTCGCGATAGTGTTCGATAGCTGAGCGAATCAGTTCCCCAGCCTCGCCGTAGCGGCGAACAAACTTGGCTGCCGGCGCAAAAGTCAGCCCCACTAAATCATGGAAGACCAATATCTGCCCATCGCATTCCGGCCCAGCCCCAATGCCGATGGTAGGAATAGCAAGCTCAGCGGTGATCGCCGCGGCCACCTCACGCGGAACTCCTTCGAGCACCAACGCGCCCGCTCCCGCATCGGCCAATGCCTGTGCATCGGCTTTGAGTTGAAGTGCGCTATCGGCCGTCCGCGCCTGCACGCGATAGCCACCCATGCGATGAATGCTCTGCGGCGTCAGTCCCAGGTGGCCCACCACCGGAATCTCGGCCTCGCTCAAAGCGCGCACCAACTCCACGCGCGGCCCTTCGATCTTCACCGCCTCCGCGCCCGCCTCTTTCACAAAGCGAATCGCATTGGCCACCCCTTCGGCCACCGTGCCGTGATAGCTGCCAAAAGGCATATCGGCCACCACCAGCGCGCGGCGCACAGCCCGATGCACAGCCCGCGTGTGGTGCAGCATTTCATCCACGGTTACAGCAAGAGTGTTTTCGTGTCCCAGCACCACCATCGCCAGCGAGTCGCCCACCAGAATCAGGTCGATGCCCGCCTCGTCCATCAGCCGCGAGGTGGCGTAGTCATAGGCAGTCAGTGCGGAGATAGGTCTGCCCTGCCGCTTCATCTCGGCCAACGCAGGCATAGTGACTTTTGTTGTAGTGGAAACGCCAGCGCCAGAGATTCCAGTTCCAGAAATTCCAGTTTTGGAGACGCCAGTCAAAGCGGAGTTCGATCCGCCAGGGAAGTTAGTAACGCTCAAAGTGACCTCCAGTGCCGCTCCGAAACCTCAGGATGCGACCCGAACAACCCGAGTATACGCCCAAAGCCAGCCCCAGACGCAACCGCGCCGTACCATTTCCTTGCGATCGAGCAGACCAACGCCTTGGATGGATGGCGGACACTTTGAGTCTCACACCAGTCCGATATACCGAAATCTACACGGCCTAAAACAGGCTCTCCTGCGTCATATGCGGCGGATGGAATGTGCCGATGATGACGAAGGGATTTTTCGCTTTACGGACGTGCCATTCGTAGGTCGTGCCAAGGAACAGATACAGGTCTTTGGTTTTGACAAAGTCGTCCATGTATTTTTGGCGTACCTTTCTGACAGCCTGATCCTTACCATAGAACTTTTCGCAGGTCCAATACAGCTGCCCAACCTCCCAATCCTCGATCATCAGCTTGCTCTCGACGCCGGCATCGTCCTTGAATCGGTACGAGAATTTGCATGGGAGCTTTGGCATGATCTTGAAGTCGTCGAGGTTCTGATCCTCGAAAAGGTGACCTTGTTTCATCCTGTTGAGAATCCCGTTGATTTTGTCGCGCGGCCATTCGGGATCGGCGGCCTCAGCGACGAACTCCAATATCTCGGCGGCTCTGAACACGACAAGCGAGATTCTGTTGTCATGCGCCAGGCCGATGATCTCCTTCAGGTTGGTGTAGATTTTCTTGTTGCCGAGAACCAGCTTTCGACGGTCCGCCCACTGGCGCTCGGTACCGACTTCGTCCAGGAGTCTGATATCGCTCGTGCTAAGAACACGGTGACTTTCGGGTCGCTGATCTCCCTTGTTCCGGGCAATGTCAACCTCGACCCATTGATATTTCTTGTATTGCTGATCCTCATCTAGCAGCCGGAAAGGAATGGGATAAAGTCGAATCCATGAGCCGTCCTCACGGAAACCCGCCGTGCAGGCCAGCTCGTTGTATTTTTCCGAGATGGTCGGATAGGTTTTGACGGCGATTAGGACTTTCGCTTTTGCCATTCTGTTCAGGGAACTTCAGATGTGACGAATGTCGTACTTCCAGTCGTGAAATGCAGACACTGCTTTTGCAACCCGTCCGCGATGGCACCTGCAAACATCGGCCTCGAAACAGGTAATCGCAACGCGTTTGTCTTTCTGGAAGATTTCGAACAGCTTCTGCAGCGCCTTTCCGTTCTGCTTCAAATCTCGTTTTTCATAGGAACTAAAAAGGCGGTCGTAATCGGCTTGGGTATTCAACTTCTGCCGCTTGTCCGACGCGATACCAAGCTCCGGGATATGCACATAGCCGATTCCGAGCTTCTTGACAGTATCGGAAAGCGTCTTTTTTGAGAAACCATATTTGCGGCTTAAGGGATTGCGGCGCACGTCTACAAGCGTCTTGACGTTGTTTTTGATGAGGCGGTTCAAATAACCTTCAAAGGACGATCCCTCATAGCCGATGGTAAAGAAGCAAGCGGCAGCGGCGGCGGGGCGCGCGGCCGTAATCGCGCTGGCTTCCTGAGCGTTCATGATTTTCGCGGCACGTTCGCTATTGATGGCGTAATAAGGATAGCGGCGGTAGATGTCCTGCAACAGCTTCGTGCCATTCAGGTGCGAGTATTTGGCGTAGCAGCGATTAAATGCCGCCTCGTCGAACAACCCCTCCGTGGAAAACCCTCCCTGTAATTGCCAATCATCAGTATCGGCCAAAGCGCCAATCTCGACGAGGCGGCGCTTGTCGGCATAGGACTGGAACGAAAAACTGCCGAACCTGTATGGCACGAATTCAAAGGACGGTTCTTGCTGGAATTCCTGCGTGAACAGGAACAGATATTTTTGGAAGTCCGTGCTAGGCAAACACCCGCCGAAGGCGCTGAGCAGTCCAATTAGCGTTTTCTGGCGGTAGTTCATGATAAACCTTCATTTCGGAGCACGAGCTCAATTGTATAGCTTAGCTGCCGAAACGACCTGAAGAAAGCGGTTTGCGCGAAAGCCGTACCCTTCTAGAGACTCGATGTGGGAAGTGGCTCCGGGGGGCCCCCGCTTTTGGAGCCCAGGGGTTGAATAAAACAGGATAGGTCCCCGGAAACGCTAGGTTCCTATCGGGACTGTCTCGGCGCGACGTAGATGTCCTGCTGCAGGATCTTCTGCCGGGACAGTTTCGATAGGGGCGTTTGAAGTAAGTCGCTGGCGCGACGGGCGCGGTTCAAACGCGGATGTCGCAGAGGAATTCTCAGTTTACGCAAAATCTCATGAAACAAACATCAGACTTTGTCCGGGAATCCCGGTCGACCATCCATGAATATACGGAAGTCGAAAACCAAGGCGAACCGCTGAAACCCATTCCTTGAGTTTCAGTTCTTCTGGGATCTTCTCCATCAGTTTTTGGGTAAAGGTCGTCAAGCACCAACTGCCACTCTTCGCTCCTGCTTTGCAACATGCTTTAGAAGCGGCATTACCAATACGCGATAGATTGACTCCTCTTCATTGACCCCAGCAATTTCGTTCCCTTTGGCTGTTTCATCCACCACCCATTCGAGCAGTGTGAGGGCATGATTGACCAGGTCTTTCATGCTGCCCGCGCCTGTTCGCGCTTGAAGAGCTTTAAGTGAACCCATCTGAGTCTTGCTTATTTCCATATTCAGTCGCATCGCTAATACCTTTCCAAATCCGAGTGCTGACTTGCCTGATAAATCTTATCGGTATTTCTGAAATATCAGGCAATGTTTGAGTATATATTGAGTAAATAGTAATCATAATCATGTATTTTTACCAAAACATGCTCAAGAAGTCAGATTCTTTTTGCCGTTTCCATTCGCTTTGCGCCTTTCGCTCTCGCCGTAGATCGTCAATTCCAGCTTTCACTTGCAGTTCCATCGCCCCAGGAGTCACACTGGAAGGCACTATGCTTTCCCCTTCGGCCACAGGAATCTCCATCGGACTAGGCGCAGCAGCCACGCTGGGTCTCGCGACCGGTGGCTTCGCCTACGCGGCCCTCTGGCCAACCTCGCAACTCTTCGGCCAAGCACTCACCGCTCCGCCGAACCCCGGTGAACTCGCCCTCACCTTCGACGACGGTCCCCATCCGACCTGGACACCGCGCCTACTCGAAGTTCTCGCCCGCCGCGACGTGCGCGTGACCTTCTTCCTGGTAGGCAGCCACGCCCAGACCGAGCCAGCTCTGGTCCGTCAGATCGCCGCCGCCGGGCACCTCATCGGCAACCACTCCTGGAGCCATCGCAATCTGGCGCTAGCCCCGGCCCGCACCATCGAGCAGGAGCTTTCCCGCACCAGCCAGGAGCTAGACCAAATTGCCCAGATCGCCGGCGCGCCAGTCCACTACTTTCGTCCGCCCTTCGGCGCCCGGCGTCCCGAAGTTCTGCGCGCGGCCCGGCGCTTAGGCATGGTTCCGGTCCTCTGGAACGCCATGACCACCGACTGGAAAACCCCATCGGCAGACGCAATCGCCAGCCGCCTGCGCCACAAGATCGACTCTCTGGAGCACCAAGGCCAAGCCGCCAACATCGTCCTCCACGACGGCAGCCACTCCGACCCCGCCGCCAACCGCGCCCCATCGATAGCCGCCGCCGCCCAACTAATCGCCCGCTACCAGCCCACTCATCAATTCGTAACCCTGGATGGGTGGGCGTAGCGAGCAGGTTGATCTCTCGTAGGTCACAGTGCCGCAAGAAAAGCGGGCTTCAGCCCTGACCTTTGAGCCTCCAGGGTTGAAGCCCGTTTTCTCTGAATCAACAATCTCCAACGCGAGCGCAGAGCGAGCCACCGGCCCCACCGTAGGTGGTCACTCCCCTGCCAGCGTCCCCAGCAGCGTGTCGAAATCCTCCAGCCGCGCATACTCGATGATGACTCGACCCCGCCCGTCGTGATCTTCGATGTGAACCTTCAATCCAAGCGCGCGCTGCAACCGCTCCTGCACTTCGCGCACATTGGGATCGATGGAAACCTCGGGTTTGGGCTCCTTCTTGACAGCCCGCTCCGGATGCAGCAGGCTCGACACATAGGCCTCCGTTTGGCGAACAGAAAGCGAATGATTGATCACCCGCTGCGCCGCCATTTCCATTTCCTCGGCGTGTTCGAAGGCCAGCAGCGTGCGCGCATGGCCAAAGCTCAAGTCGCCCGACTCAACCCGAGCCTGCACCGAGTCCGGCAACCTCAACAAACGCAAGAAGTTAGCAACAGTAGCGCGATCCTTGCCGGTGCGCACCGCCATCTGCTCCTGCGTCATGTGAAACTCGCGAGAAAGCCGCTCGAAGGCCCGCGCCTGCTCCATCGGGTTCAGGTCGGCCCGTTGCAGGTTCTCGACAATGGTGATCTCCATCGCCTGCTCGTCGGAGACCTGCCGCAGAATCGCCGGAATCGTCTTCTTGCCGGCCAGCTCCGAAGCCCGCCAGCGCCGCTCCCCTGCGATCAATTGAAAGCGTCCGTTGGCCAGTGGGCGCACCAGCACCGGCTGCACCACGCCATTAGCGGTGATCGAAGCAGCCAGTTCGCCCAACTGCTCCTCGCTCATATGCGATCGCGTTTGAAACGGGTTGCGATCGATCTGGTCGAGGATAATTTCGAGCGGTTTACCGCCCTCTGTCTCGGTAGCTGATGGAACGGCAGCCGCTGGAACGCGTGGCAACAGCGAGTCCAAACCCTTGCCCAGGGCGCGGCGTTTAATGTCGGTAGCGACGACGGTCATGTTTCAGAATCCTCTATTTCTACGCGGTCCGGGATTTTCAATTCTACTTTCGCTCGAGTTCTTTCAGAGTGTGGCGGCCATTCAATAACCACCATCAGGAGTTTGGCAAAAAACTCACTTCAGCCTCCGGCTCGGCGCTAATTGGTGCCTTCTTCTTTTTCTTCTGAGTTTCCATCTTGTTTCGCGCCAAAAACTCTCCGGCCAGCTCGAAGTAGGCCTCAGTACCGCGTGAACGGGCATCGTAGAGCGCCACAGGCTTGCCGTGGCTAGGCGCTTCGGCCAGGCGCACGTTGCGCGGAATCACGGTCTGATAGAGGCGGTCGCGGAAGTACTCGCGCAGGGTATCGGTCACCTGCTGAGCCAGGTTGGTGCGATCGTCGTACATGGTCAGCAGCACGCCTTCAATAGTCAGCGAGGGGTTGAAGGCAGCGCGCACCCGTTCAAGCGTCGAGATCAACTCCGAGATGCCTTCCAAAGCGAAGTACTCCGCCTGCATAGGAACAATCAGCGTGTCGGCCGCTGCCAGGACATTGAGCGTGAGCAGGTCGAGAGCCGGTGGGCAATCCAGAATCACCAGGTCAAAATTATCCTTGATCGGCGCGAGTGCCAGGCGCAAACGCAAAGCTCGGTCGTCGGCCGTGGCCAGCTCGATATTAGCGCCCGTCAGGTTCTTCGAGCCCGGCAGCAGCGACAGAAGATTGATCTCCGTGGGTAGAATCACCTGATCCGCCGGAGAGTCGCCCATCAAAACGTCATAGATCGAGCGGCGATTGTCGTCGCGCTGGAAACCTATGCCGGAGGAGCAGTTTGCCTGGGGATCGCAGTCCACCAGAAGAACCTTGAGGCCCTCGAGAGCCAGGCAGGCACCCAGGTTAATCGCAGTCGTGGTTTTGCCGACTCCGCCCTTCTGATTCACAACGCCAAGTATCTTGCCCATGGCATTTCAGACTAAAGGGAAGAGCGGTTGAAGGATAGCCACTTGCGCTGTGGAGAACTGCGCCAACCTGTGGAAAGCCTCCGGAGCGGTGAAAGATAAAAAGCTGGCAATCAATTGCAGGGCAAGGGCTTCGGCGCCTGGTGCGTGACAGCCGTCGTGAACGCGGCCAAAAGGATGATCGGTGGAAAACTTTCGTAATTTTGAGTAGAAGGATAGGCAATTTTATTGGCCGGTCCGATCCAAAATCCGCCCATTCGAGGGGAAAAGCTGTTTTGTTCCACGTGGAACTCTTCCCGGTTTGAGTCGATTCCGATTTTGTTCCACGTGGAACGCGTCCACTCCACACACGCCCACATCCCTACTTTGATACCCTTAAAAAGATGACTCACCGCGCCTCGGACCCCTCACTGAAACCATCGCAACTTCGGGCCAATTGATGGGCGATCTCCTCAAACTGCTCCGCCGGAATCGCAACTATCGCTATATGTGGACCGGCCAGATCGTCAGCGAAATCGGCGACAACTTCAATAACATTGCCGTCTTTGCGCTGGCCATGGCACTCACACATTCGGGCATGGTGGTCGCCGGTGTTCTCTTGTCGCGCGCAATCCCAGCTATCACCATGGGCTCGCTCGCCGGTGTCGTCCTCGACCGCTTCGACCGCAAACGCATCATGATAGCCAGCGATCTTATCCGCGCGGTGGTCGCTCTCGGCTTCATCTTTGCGGTCATATCGCATCGTATCTGGGTGCTCTATGCATTCAGCGCGCTGCTCATGGCCGCTTCGCCCTTTTTTACCGCGGGACGATCTGCAATTCTGCCGACCATCGCTAACTCTGAAGAGCTACATACCGCAAACTCGCTTACCCAGACCACCCAATGGATGACGCTCACGGTTGGAACCTTTCTTGGAGCCACCGTAATTGCCATAGGGTACAAATGGGCTTTCACGTTCAACGCCCTTCCTTCGTCTTTTCCGCCTGCTGCATCTGGCGCCTCCGGGCTCCCGGTGCGACCGGCTTTCGTGCCCCGCGCAAGATCCTCGCCGAGGATGAGGTAATTCGCCCCGTGCATGAGTATCGAGAGGGGCTGCGTTATATGCGCTCGGTGCCCCTTGTTTTCGCCATCGCACTGCTTTCTGTGGGATGGGCCACCGGCGGCGGAGCCGCGCAAATACTCTTTACTCTCTTTGGCGAGGATGTCTTCAAACGGGGCGCTTCTGGCATCGGGATCATCTGGGGTTGTGCCGGTCTCGGTTTGCTCTTTGGCGGAATCGTCGCAAACTGGCTTGGCAAATGGCTCTCTTTTAACGGCTACAAGCTTGTTATCTTCATTGACTTTGTCGTGCATGGCACCACGTATGTTCTGTTCAGTCAAGCGAAAGAGTTCAGGTGGGCGCTGTTCTTCATCTTTGTGTCACGCGCTGGCATGGCCATCAACTCAGTTCTCAACTATTCCTATCTCTTGCGCACTGTGAACAATCGCTATCGAGGACGCGTCTTCGCTACGATAGAGACCTTCACCTGGACCATGATGATGGTCTCGATGATGGGTGCCGGCATCGCCTCGACGCATTACGATCCGCGCCTAATCGGCACCATTGCGGGCCTCCTGAGTTCGACCACGGCAATCTTCTGGGGTTGGGCAAACTGGACGGGTCGTCTTCCTCAACCTGCTCTTGCAGTGGCAGAGCAAACGGAGCCGGAGGTACATCCGGACCATGCCGTCTAAGTTCTCATGTCGACTCCGCGCGTAGGCGACCATCGTTAGCCCTCTGGATGTGTGAAGAGGTCGGGCCGAGCAAACTCCCCTTCGGTCGCGCTTCGGCAATCGGTCGGGAATAATGGCCCAATGCCGGAAAGCCCGCCTAGCAAACGCAAGGCGCAAAAAGCAGAATCAATCCTGTTCGCAGAGAGATCTCTCCGCGAACAGGATTCTATCTTCCTACGCCTTCGCAACCTTAGACGGTCGGCGCTACTTCCGAAACTGCACTATTCCGGCATCAGAAGAAAGCCCGCCGCAGAGTTGCCGAGCGGCGGCGGGTTGACGAGGTTTGGCATCGTGTTGCCAACGACTATGCCCTTGTCGTTTACGCCGCACGTGCCTCCCCCCACGATCTCGAAGAATGGATCGAGATCGCTAAGTTGGGTAAAATCCCCGTGTAAAAACAGGAAGCCAGGCCCAACGATCTCCCCACGGTTGCTTATTCCGCAGGGTAGAGCATTCTGGGATGCGAAAGGTGCGGGAAAATCTGGCGGGAAGGACTGATCGAAGGTGGTAAATGTACCTCTCTTTAGCGTGAAGCCGTGGCCCACGCCGTCCGCGCCAATGTAACTGCCGACGATATGGCCGCGATTGTTGATTCCGCCGGCTGAAGTGCAGCATGCGCCAGTGAACGGAACGTCGACTGAATAAAATATTCCTCGTTCCAGGATGAACCCGCGGCGTTGCTGGCTCACCAGGTCGAAGTAATCTCCTACAATCGTGCCCTCATCGTTGATTCCGTTTGCCGATGTGTCCACCGCGTTCGGCCCCGGAAAGTCAAACGATGTGAACACTCCTCTCCTTAAAACGAAGCCATGAAACGATCCATCCGAATAGCTGCCCACGATCACACCGTGGTTATTGATTCCAACTGCACCGGTGCTCGTCGCGCCGGGAAATGGGACATCGATCGTTGTGTAGGTGCCATTCTTCAGGACAAATCCATGTTGCCCGGCAGTTGTTGGATTTCCGAGTGGGTCTGGGTTAATTTGGTATGCGCCGACCACATCGCCTCGATCATTGACGCCATAGCCGAGGGTTGAAGTAACTCCCGGGAATGGCGCACTGAGGGAGACGAACGTGTACTGTTGAGCGGCAGGCGGGGTGGTTTGCGCGTTAGAGTGAGGCGGAATTGCGGTGGTTACAATCATCACAGTCACTAAGAGAGTCAGGGCAAAACGAGAGCTTATGCAGGCTCTCACCGATTTCAAATTGAGCAACGTCTTTAACATGGGGGACTCCTTGGTTATTGTTTTGGGCTGGGGGTGGACTTTTTGAGCAGAGTTTCTTGCTTGCATAGGACGATAGGGTCTTGTTGGAGAAGGCGACCCAATGCCCCTCGACCATCGATCTCGATCGCATCCTATCCATACTCCCAGGCTGTAAATAGGGAATGAAGACCGATCCGACGCCCGCCAAAGCGGACAACGGCTGTTTTAATTCTGATCTTTGGAAAACGATGCAACCGAGCGGCTATCTATGGCTCAGGCGCCCAGCGGATTAGGGGTCCCTGGCAAGCGATATTTGTTTGCCGGGGTGAAGGGAATTACCTTCGCCGCTGGAGAGGAAGTAAAAATCACATCCACTCTAACTCAAATCCGATATTTAAAATAGAACTCTTCTTACATGTTGCGACTATTGCTCTGTTGGACGACTCAGGATTGCTCCAAACGAAATCGATGCGGATTTGGGCGCAGAGACCGATCAAGGTTGGGAACTGAACCTGGTGGCACGCGTTCCGAGCGCAAGCAAGCGATCGTTGCCGCCAAGCTGCGGAATCGGCTCGGTCCAGGTAAACTCGGCGCCGACTGCTGCCTTCAATGCGGCCAGTTCCTTGCCTGTGGTCATCAGCGCCAGCCAGCCGCCGAGGCGAACTAACTGGCCGGCAGCGCTGACGGCGATCTCCATCCGGTCGACGGCCCGCAAGGTTACACAATCAAAGTTAGCGGTCAACTCCTCAGCCCGCCCGGAATGGACTGTTGCCGCACCCCCCACAACCCGCAGGGCCTCGCTCAGGAATGCCGCCTTCTTGCCGTGCGACTCGGCCAGAGTCACCGCGATCTCAGGCCGACAGAGCGCGATGGGAACGCCGGGAAACCCAGCTCCGGAGCCGAAGTCCAAGAGCGTCTGGATGCCGGCGGGCAACGCACGGGCGCAAACTATCGACTCGACGAAATGCCGAGTCAGAATCCCTTCTTCGTCTCGGATCGCCGTCAAGTTTACGCGGGCGTTCCAGCGAATAATAAGCGAAAGATACTCCTCGAAGCGTTTAGTCAGATCGGAGTCCAATTGCTCCAAACCAGCTTCCGCCAAAAGAAGATTGAGGCGCGCGCTGGCCGACAGCGTCTCCTTGCTCATCCGTGGCTCATCCCTGCGCAACCGGTTCTCGGCCCGCCGATGGAGCCCTGTCGGTGTGATCGCCGGAGCTTTCGATCCGCCGCGGCTCCCAGACCACCGCAGCCTGCACCAGTGCCGCAAAGATTGCGCGAGAGAATGCGTTCTGCGCGTAGGTGCGCTCGGGATGCCATTGCACGCCAAAAACAAATTGGTTGCGCGACTCTAGTTCAACGCCTTCCACCACGCCATCGACCGGCGAAACGGCGTTCACCAGCAGACCGTCTCCGGCAACTCGAACCGCCTGATGGTGGCTGGAGTTTACCTGAGGCTCTGCCGGGTAGTCGCGTGGAACAAGGTTGGCCAGCCGTGAGCCGGGCGCAATTCTCACCGGATGGGCTTCGATCACTTCCCGGCCGGGGCTATGATCGACAGTCGTCTTCAGATCCTGCACCAGCGAGCCATTCAGCCACACGTTGAGCGTCTGCATGCCGTGGCAGATGGCCAGGATTGGCTTATGGAGGTTAAAGGCGTCCTGCAACATCAATTCGTCGACGGCGGTGCGGCCGGTGTCTGCCTCGCCGCACTCGGGCACTGGATCCTCGCCATATCGTTGTGGGTCTACGTCAAATCTGCTGCCGGGAAGCAGGATACCCTGCACCCCTGCAAGTAGGCGCGCCACCCGCTCCTGCTGTTCGTGTAATGGAACGATGATTGGCGTTGCCCCGGCAGAACGCAGCGCCGCCAGATATGGAGGTAGCGAGCGCTGGTTGTAGCCGGGATCGTTGCTGGTCGGTTCTGGAATTGCAATGTGAACGCACATGGCAGCAATATTGTATGCTTCCGCGGGAGTTTCGCGATAGATTCCTTTTCTCGCCTGTGCGCCGCAGTGGATTTTTTGAACATCTCGAGTAACGCCGAGAGCCAGCATCTACTGATTCATGCCGTGCGTTTATGGGGGAGGGTAAGCACGGAGTGGAAGCGACAGGAGAAGCGGCTATCTCTCGTTCCTGCGAGCATTGCTCTAGATAATCACAGATGCAGCAATCTTCTCTTTGGTTGTCTCGGACTGCTCAAGCAACTCCTGTATCGCGACCCGCAGGCGCTCTGTCAGTGCGTCCGTTTGGCGGACGGTCAGGCCAACGGTCTCGATTGGGATGCCGACGGAGAGCGTCAGCTCGCCTGGATAAAAGTGGTGCGAGTGAATCGGTAGCAACTCATAGACTCCGCTGAGAGCCATGGGTACGATCGGAACCTGGGCGCGAATGGCTAAGTAGGCCGCGCCGGAGAGGAAGGGTTTAAGTTCGCCATTCTGCGTGCGCCCGCCTTCAGGGAAAACAAACAGCGACATGCCGGAGCGCAGCGCCCTGGCACCGGCACCTAAACTCGAAAGCGTGGCGTGCGGATTATTGGTATCGATAGGCATTTGCCTTGATCTATTTAAGTACCATCCTATGAACGGGATAGACCATAATTGCTTGCGAGCAAGAATGCGAAATTGGAAGGGCAAAGAAGCAAAGATGACCGGCGTGTCCATGTACGAAGTGTGGTTGGAGGCGTAGACGGCTACCGGCTGCTTGCACAGGTTCTCCGCTCCCACCAACTTGAGCCTGGACCCGGAAGACCATATACAACCCCGAGCCCAGACGCGGGCGATGCGGTGCTGCACATTGCCCTTCTTGTCCACGAGCGAAACCACGAGCGACAGGCTCCCGCAAACCGCAGTGACCACCGACAAGAGGGGCGTCTGGATCAGATTCGTGCGCCAGCGGTAGAGCCAGGGCAACGGGTTGGGACGCTGTCTCGTCATTCGACACCTTCAGATTTGGCAAGTAGCAGCGACCGCGCTTCACCCACCAGATACACGGACCCCGAGATGACAACTACTCCACCATCTCCGCGCGCCGCCGCCAATTGCAACGCCTCACGAACCGAACCGGCGCTGATGGCGGCGCTCCCCGTTGAGCTGGCCGCTGCGTTTAAATCTTCCATCGACGCGGCGCGGGCCGAGTGGATGGGCGCGAAGATCACTTCATCAAAGAGTGGAAAGAGAATCTGCGCCATCTCCGAGAGCGGCTTGTCGCGAAGGCAACTGAAGATCAGGCGGCGCGGACGGTCTTCACTCAGGATTCCGGATAATCCCGAACGGAGGGCCCAGGCGCCGGCCGGATTGTGCGCCACATCCAGTATCCATTCCACGCTGCCGGCTTTGATGCGCTCTAGTCGCCCAGGCCAACGGGTCTGCCGAATCCCTGCGACGATGGCCTCAGGCGTGATGGTAAAATTGTGCGCCGATGCCAACTCGACGGCCGCGGCAATGGCCAGTGCTATGTTGCGTTGCTGATGCGCGCCGGTCAAGGGCGAGGCAATCTCGACGGTCGCGCCTAACGCCTCGACAGAATAGGCTGCACCCGTGTCGGTCTTCATCGGCGGCATGTAGACCGCAGCGTTCACCCCGCGCACGTCCAACTCTGCTGCCGCTTCGCCCAGCACCTGATTGGCCTCCGGGTGCTGCGACAGCATGATGAGCGTGCCGCCGTGGCGAAGAATGCCGGCTTTCTCGCGCGCGATGGCGGCAATGGTCGAGCCGAGCCACTCCGTGTGGTCGAGCGAGATGTCAGTGATCACCGAGAGCAGCGGATCGACGACATTGGTTGCGTCAAGCCGGCCGCCCATCCCGACTTCAAGCACTGCGAGTTCGACTTGCTGCTCGGCAAAATAGACGAGTGCTTGCGCGGTGAGAATCTCAAAAAAACTGGGGGGCTGCGGGAGCCGGGCATCCTGAAACAGCTTCTCCGCCACATCGTGAACGCGAAAGTAGAGGCCGGCAAAGGCGTCGTCAGAAATCTCCACCTCTCCGATGCGGATGCGCTCGTTGACCCGCGCCAGATGCGGCGAGGTGTAGAGGCCGGTGCGCACTCCGGCAGCGGTGAGAATGGAGGCCAGCGTGGCGGCCGTCGAGCCTTTGCCGTTGGTTCCGGCGATTAGAACTGAGCGAAGGCGGCGATGCGGATCGCCTAACGCAGACAGCAGGATGCGAACCTCGTCGAGCGAGAATTTGCGGCGCGCCTGACCGGGCCGGGTGTAGAGCTCGGGCGCCATGGCATTCAGTTGATCGATAGCTGCGGTGTAGGACATGGAAAGATAAGTATAAGAGGCGTACGCAGTCTCCGTGCCGAATCGCCATAGCTCTTATTTGGCCCCTTAGCCCAACTTCGCTCTGTACGCGCAAAGTGGATGACGGTCAACGACTCTCGCGCATTTTGAAGATGCTCGACGGGAAGCGGCTGAAATACGGGAAGTAGTGGACAATCCACCGAATCTCTCCTAGTATTCATCACTCTGATTCAGGATAGATATGCCCTAAGGGATTTTCCCTTGAAGCGATTGCGTTCCTAAGATAGACTTCTTTCTCCATTAGCCAATTTCGGATAATGAAAAGCGCCACTTCTGGGTTCGATCCCCCAAATCGTCCGTATGAAACAAGGGACTCGATCATGCGAAAGGTCACCGGGTCTACGGCCCTCATTTCAATTGTGTGGCGAGGTGCGACGTTCTCCGGCCTCCCCCCTCTCTTTTCAGATTCCTCACCCATTAAAACCCCCTTGCAATCCCCTTAAAAGGGGTCTATAAATAGTAATTGAAGTCAATTAGCTTTTCCAACCTTTTCACAAAGAGGCGGAATCTAATTGAGGGGTAGTATTACCCCAAGGGGCGCGAATGGAGACTTTAACCCCACTAGAAACAGAATTGAAGGTGTTCGAGGCTAATCGGGAGCAATGGTCCCGCGAACATCCGGGCAAATTCGTCGTCATTCAGGACGAAACTGTCCTCCCCGGCTTTTTCGAAGAATACGCGGCTGGCTTTCGCACAGGGTTGGCGAAGTTCGGCACAGGGAGAAGCTTCTTAGTAAAGCAGATTTGGAGTACTGAGCCGGTATACTTCATAGGGTAGTTATGAAGGTGCATTGGAATCCGTTTGAATGGGGTGACCCCGGCCCCCGTATAAAAGTCGTCATCAGGCACACCGAAGATGAAATCCGGCTTGGCGTGGGGTTGGACTATCCAGAGCCTGTTGCCGTCATGGCCCTTATGGCCCTTCTAGATACTGGTGCCCAAACCACCATTATCCATAGCGCGTTAGCCACAAGTCGCAAACTCACTATGACGGACGCAAATGTTCCTGCTCGGGGCATAGGTGGTCAGTGCTTCTGTGACGAATATGCTTGCTCAATCAGCTTTCCAAATTCTGATTTACCCGGGATTGGGACCACGAGAGTTCTCGCCCGGGAATTTAAGGAACTACATCACGTAGTTTTGATCGGTCGCGACATCATGAGGACCTGGAAAATGGATTTTGATCCTCGCGCCAAGAGCGTGATAATTACGCCTTACGCCTCATAAACAGGACAGGCGGGCGAAATGGATCTACTGCCGCAGCAGCAGTTGCAGGGCCGATCGGGCGTTTTGCAGGCAGGCGCGCGCTTCATCTTCTGATAGAAGTCCCTGGTGCACGGCCTTTTTGCCTGCGTCGTTGACCAGGTTGGCTACGCGCGGAAAGTCTGCGTCGAATCCCGTCAACTGCAAATTGTTGTTCACCTCATGTAACAGGTTGCCCAGGGTCGCGGTCTTGCGATAACGCGTGCGGACCTGACGGGTCAATCCTGCCGGCAACTTCTGCTTGATGGCCTCCTCAAGCACGGAGCGGCTCATGACCGCACAGGCCGTAAACAGGCCTAAGAAATAGCAGCGCGTGGCTTCGTCGAGGTAACGGTCGGCCTCTTCTGAACTGGGCGCAGCTACAACGCACTCCCGCAGGTGCGTGGCGCGCTGCACAGCCGGCTCAACCAACTCAAGCAGCTCCAGCGCAAAGGCTGTGCGCAGCAAATCGTTCTGCTGGCCATCGAGTGCGCGCTGAATCTCCTGCCATGCCGGCGCGACTCCGTTGCTACCTGTTGGCTGCAAACGAGTGAGAGTGGTGAGCCGCTGCCGCGCATGCTGCACAAAGCCCTGCCGCATCTCCTGCGCCAGCTTCTGCCACCCAGCTACAAACGCCGCTGGGTTCTGCTGGTAGCGTGCCCACAACTCGTCGTAGACGATGCCGGGCAAGACTTCGCGCAATTGCTCGAAGCGGCCCGTCCTGGCTAATTCGGAAATGGCTTCGCAAAACTCTCGCCCTGGCGTGTCCTCCGCGGACATCTGCAGCAACTCACTCTCCAGTCGCGCAATGTTGATGCCCATGGCCGCAATCCTCTTCTGTCAAGTTTAGGACTCATGCGGATAAATGCTGCACGGAAACATCTCTCTTCCCACTCGCGGTGTGCTGGAATGGGAAGCTCTCCATCTGTGATCGTGGCTGGGAATCAGCGCTTTATCTTCGCTCTCGTTGGTCTGATCCAAAATAATTTACTCGCGACAACTCTATCTCTCCAGGTGAATCGACTCGCCCGTTGCCAAGACTCGCTCACAATTCACCCGTAACTTAGCCTGCGCTCTACTCTGCGAAAACAACTAGGCTGTGAATCCCTCGTCACCACGAACCCATTTACTCATACGCGTCTGGACCGGCTTTTCACATAAACAATTCGCTTTGCACAGGCCCTTTTGCTCTGCCTCTGGAAGTCGTGGGAAATTGGATCAGCTTTAACCCACTCGCGGTCTTGATTTCCAAATCCCCTGAATTGCACAACCGCGTTTTAGAAAACGTACCTACTTTTAACTCTTTCTCGTCAAACCTCTTTGGCGATATTTCCACTTTTCCTGCATCATCTACGGGTACTACTGTCTTATTTCTTATCTCTCATACCTTTTTCCTACTACCCGGCGCCCGGCGCACCGGGGTAGGAAGCTGACCATGACTCGCATTGCTTTTCTGGCGGCAACAGCGAGACCGGAGGCGAGAGTGCCCTGGAATCCAGAGAAGTATCCTTGTTTTCCACGCGCACGGCAAGCGGAAGGTGAATACAATCAAGAAGAAGAAAAGATAGGCGTTTCCGTCTGCCTGCCTGTTGATGTACAGTGTGGCCAGCGCTGATTTTCTTTCAATCCGGTTTTCTGGGAAGTACGCAAAGCGAGGGTGGGTTCATGCCGAAGGTCGATACTGAAGTCGAGAAGCCAGCCGTAGCGGGGGCAGCGATGGAGATTACCGTAAGCCGTCAGGACCTGGTCAAGGAGCTTACCGCGACACAAAGCGTGGTCGAGCGCAAGACGACCATTCCGATTCTCTCGAACTTCCTGATCGAAGCAGACGACGACCGCCTGAACATCACCGCTACCGACCTCGACCAGGCTATCCGCACCAGCGCTGCGGCCAAGGTCAAAAAGGCTGGTGCTTGCACGATCCCCGCTCGCAAGCTCTACGACTACATCAAACTGCTTCCGGACGGTGACATTTCGATCAAGCTGCTCGAAAACCACTGGGTGCAGATTCGCAGCGGGCGATCGAATACCAAGATGGTCGGAATGGCGCGCGCCAACTACCCGCAGGTTCCTGAATTTCCCACTGTCGCAGCAACCAGCATCTCGGCCGTAGCGCTGAAGACGCTTATCAATCGCACCATCTTCGCTATCTCGAACGAGGAGTCGCGCTACACGCTCAATGGCGCTTTGCTGGTCATCAAGGCCGAGTCACTGGCGATGGTTGCGACCGATGGACATCGGCTTTCTTACGTCGAGAAGCCAAACGAAGTTCTTGAAGGCATCAGCGGCGAAAAGCGCGTGCTCATTCCGCGCAAGGCTCTCCAGGAGTTGCAACAGTTACTTTCGAACTCCGAGATTGAGAAGGTGGAATTTGCCGACGACGAGCACACGCTCTTTTTCCGCGTTGGCCATCGCACTCTTAGCACCCGCAAGCTCTCAGGGCAGTTCCCCAACTTCGAGGCGGTGATGCCGCGCGACAACACGAAGTTCGCGGTAGTACGTTCGAGCGAGTTGGCCGCGGCTATTCAGCGCGTCGCGCAATTCGCAGACGAGCGCTCGGGCGCGATCCGCATGCGGTTGGAGAGCAACGAACTCAAGGTCAGTTCGAGCTCGACCGAGTCCGGCGAGAGCGAAGACACCATCGACACGCCTTATTCAAGCGACCCAATTGCTGTGGGCTTCAACTCAGGCTATATTCTGGATTTTCTGAAAGCGCTGAGCAACGAGGGCGAGGTTCGGCTGGAGTTCAAGGACTCACAATCCGCCGGCCAGATGCGGCCTGAGGACCCTGATGCCGAGTACAAGTACCGGTATGTACTGATGCCTATGCGGATCTGATTGCAGCGAGTCAGCACCGTTTTTCAGGAAGCATAAAGACGCCAGATAGCGTTCTGCGTTGGGGTTACGCCGTTGAGCAGCTTCAGTCTTGACCTGCATCAAAGAGGCGCTCACTTATAGAAAAAACCATATTTAACATATTTTTTATCATATTTCGCCGAATCACCCATATACATTTCATGGTATTAAATTGTTTTAATTTCAATAAGATAGGAATATATTTAGACACAGTACTATTTTGGAACACAACGTGCTCTGAATCCAAAATACACGTCGAGCCTTTCCGCCCGTTTCGACCCCAACTCAATTCCCCCGATGCAAGAGAGCAAAGCACAAAAGATGAGGAGACCGACCATGCGGTTCAGGAACGCAACAATAGTATTTTTCAGCCTGGCACTGATGACCATTGCCGCCGTCGCGCAAACTGGAAGCATTACCGGCCAAGTGCTCGACCCTAGTGGGGCTGCCATCGCCAAGGCGCAGATCAGGGCAATGTCGACTTCCACGGGAATTGCTCTGACCGTCACGACAACCTCGGCCGGCGTTTACAACTTTGCTGCATTGCCGCCGGCGGTATACGACCTGACGGTAACTGCGGCAGGCTTTCAAACCCTGACCCGGAAAAATGTAATCCTGAATGTGGCTGCGACGCTTCCGATGAATTTTACTCTGACGGTTGCGGGTGCGACAACGACAGTTGCGGTTCAGGAAGCTGCGACCGCTGCAGTCGAAACGGACAGTTACCAACTCTCTACAGTTATAGATTCGCAACAGATCAATGATCTGCCATTGGTGCTGCGCGATCCTTATCAATTGGTTCTTCTATCGCCGGGTGTTGTTACCGCGACCAACAATATTGGCGGTTTTTCTGTCAACGGCCAGCGTGACCGCAACAACAACTTCATGCTGGACGGTACGGATAACAACGATACTTCCGTTCCTGGCGGCCAGGGCGGAATATCTCAGGCGAACCCAGACTCAGCGCAAGAATTTCGCGTCATTACTGATAACTTCGATGCGGAGTTTGGCAGAAATACAGGCGCGATCATCGATGTGATCACTCGCGGCGGCACCAACAACTTTCATGGAGACGCCTATGAGTTCGGGCGTTACAATGCGCTTGGCGCACGCGACTTCTTTAATACCAAGGCGAACGGACCACAGGACCCATATGTAAGAAACGACTTTGGAGCCTCTGTTGGCGGACCTGTATGGAAGGATCACAGCTTCTTTTTCCTGAATGGCGAAGCTCAGCGCTTTCGCACCACTCGGACAGAATTCCAAACCACACCTACCGCAGCATTCAAAACGGGTCAGTTCACTTTCATCGATCCGTATGACGGCAGCTCGACGCCTGTAAACCTAACAAACCCGGCAACAAACCCAAACAATCTCTCCGGGCTACCTCAAGATCCAACCATGGCAAAGATCTTCGCGATTACCCCGGTGGGTCAAGTCGACAATGGCGACGGCGTGAGCACAACCTATTTCTTCCCCTCGCCGGACCCGCTCAACGGATACACCTTAACGGGCCGGTTCGATCACAAATTGACTGACAAGCATCAAGTGACCGCTCGCTATATCTATGGTCACTCAAAGGATGGCAATCCCTTCCATGATGAAACACTGCCAGGTTATGGCAGCACCTCGGTTCCGGCCACAAACCACAACGTCGCTATATCCATTGCTTCCGCGCTTTCAGCGACGAAAACAAACCTGTTCCGCGCGGGATATAACCAGAACCAGGTTGGGTTCTTCTGCGCGCATGCCGGCTTTGACGCTCTGCTGGGCGTAGATAGTTTTGGCAACGGACGCGACATCGCTGTCCCGTACTTCTTTAACGGAAACTCCTTCGGTTGCTACGATCTTGGAGACAGCAACGCGCAGGCCCGACTCAGTTCGACACTGGATTTCGCGGATACCTACACAATTCAGAAGAGCTCCCACACAATCAAATTTGGTGGCGAGTATAGAAGCGTTAAAGATTCGAGTTACAACGACTTCGATTCACGTGATTTGCTCTCCCTCGATGACTTCTTTACCTATGGCGCATCTTCCTATAACTTCGCGGGCAACCCCAATTCTCCGACCGTTCTTGCCTTTGAGGATCTGATCTGGGGTGCACAGGGCGCCGTTGCCAACGCATTCGAGACCCAGTTCTTTACGCTGAGTGGAATTCGCCGCGGGAATGACCTCTCGCGCTTCCGCCAACACGAGTGGGACCTCTTTGCTCAGGATACCTGGAAGGTTAACACTCACCTCACCGCCATCTTAGGGCTTCGTTACGCCTTGAATGGCGTGCCTTATGAGGAGAACGGCAACCTCTCTAACTTCTTTGGCGACGCCTCGGCTGTTCAACCCGCCGTCGGCTACTTCAGCTTCACTCCGGTCGGCCCCGGAACGGGCCACATGCTCTATGCCAACAATTGGAACATGTTCGAGCCACGTGTGGGATTCTCTTACGACGTGCACGGAAACGGCAAAACAGCGATTCGCGGCGGCTTCGGAATGTTCCATGATCGCATCTTTGACAACCTCTTCGGCAACGCCCGCGGCAATCCTCCCTTCGAACCGGCGTTCAACGATTTTCCGTTCAACGGCACCGCTTCGACGCCCACGGTAACCACCTATCCCGCTCCAGGCAACCTGACGCCGTCGGCAGATATCAGCAACGGCGATTTTTTCGAGGCAGTCGTGATCGACGCTAAACTCAAGATCCCGACCACGATGTCATATAACCTCGGAATTCAGCACCAACTGAACCGAAGTATGACTGTAGAGGTGAACTACGTTGGAACTCACGGCACACATGGTCTCCGCGAGGTGGACGGGGCACCGCCGCAACCAAACCTTGTACAGGCAGAACTCGCCGCAGGTGTTGCGCCGGATGCCCTAACTTTCAACTCCCTTTACCTAGGCGGCACTGACGAGAACGGCAAGAGCTTCAATCCAGCCGTGAATAACACGGCCTTCTTCCACGAGTTCTACCAGACCGCAATCGTCGTCAGCGACTACAATGCACTACAGCTGAAAGTACAAGGGCAACTTCACGGACTTACTCTTACGGGAAGTTACACGCTTTCGCACTCTCTCGACAACGGAGCGGACCCACTTGCTCCCGGCGCAGGTGGCAGCGGCTTTCCACGCAATAGTTTCGATCTGGGTCCTGAGCACGGGAACTCGGACTTTGACGTCCGTCAGCGCGGTACTGTCGCAGCGACCTACGACCTGCCCATCGGCACTCGGGGATCTTATCTTAACAGAGGAATTGCCGGCCGCGTCTTCGAGGGCATGCAGATATCAGGCATCCAGCAAGCGCAGACAGGCCTTCCCTTCGACCTCAGGGGTACCGTTGACAACTTGCACACCAGCCTTACAGACCGGCCTCAACTCATTGGGGCTGCTTATCCCTCAGGGCGCGGAAAACTCGTAGCTGGAGGCGTAATTACCGGACCGAATGTGGCGGCATTCGGAAACGCACCTTATGGCGAGAGCGTGTCCATTCACCGCAACAAATATTACGGCCCCGGCTTCGTCAACACTGACGCAGTTTTTCAGAAGACCCAGACGCTGTTCGAGCAGGTCAAGCTTCAACTTCGCGTCGAGAGCTATAACATCCTCAACCATCCGAATTTCAACTCACCGTCCGCATCATCTCTGAGCATTGCCTCACCGACGTTTGGAATCTCTCAATCGCAGATCGGACAGAACGACACCACAACCGGCGCCCGGCAGATCCAGGCCGCTCTCAAGCTGATCTTCTAGCTCGGTCAGGCAGCAAACACATCGGCCCGTCTGACCCCAGACGGGCCGATGTATTTGGTAGGAACCTGTCCGTTACGCAACCGGAGACTTCATGAAATCCAGCGCACGAATCAGATAGCTTTTCAGCTCGCGGCGATGAACTACTGCGTCCAGGAAGCCTTTTTCCAACAGAAACTCGGCGCGCTGAAAGCCTTCGGGAAGCTTTTGGCGGATGGTCTGCTCGATTACACGCGGGCCGGCAAAGCCAATGAGAGCGCCGGGCTCGGCGATATTCAGGTCGCCCAGCATGGCGAAGCTGGCTGTGACGCCGCCCGTGGTGGGATCGGTTAGCACGCAGATATAGGGCACCTTGGCATCGTCCAATTGTGCCAGCGCTGTGGAGATCTTCGCTAACTGCATCAAGCTCACAACGCCTTCCATCATGCGCGCTCCGCCGGAGGCAGCCACGGCGATCAGCGGCTTGCGGGCCAGGCGTGCGCGGTCCACTGCGCGAGCGATTGTCTCGCCAACAACGGCGCCCATTGAGCCGCCGATGAACCCGTACTCCATGGCGCTGAGAATAACTTCGTGCGGCCCGAGACGGCCTTGGGCATTGAGGATCGCGTCGTCCAGCCCGGTTTGCTCCTGTGCCTTGCGCAGGCGCGCCTTGTAGGGCTTCACGTCGGTAAAATTCAGTGGATCAGTTGAACGCAGGCCGCCATCGACCAGCTCATAGCCGGGCTCAAGCAGAAGATCGATGCGCTGCCGCGCTCCAATCTTGAAGTGGTGCTGACACCTGGGGCAGACATTCAGGTTGGCTTCGAGCTCCGCCTTCCAAATGACCGCGCCGCAGCCCACGCACTTGATCCACAAACCTTCGGTCTGCACACGAGACTTAGCATATTCTGCGGCGCTCTTGGGCCCAGGACCGTACTCGCCACCATCACGCTTGAACCAGGACATTCAACCTCACAAAAACAGCATCAGCAGACAGCTTACAGTTTATAGTTGAAAACTCACTGCGGGCTTCGCTGAACCGTTCACCGTAAGCTGCCACCATTAGTATTCCATGCCGCGCTGCGCCATGATTCGCTTGTTGCAGGCATGTTCCATCTTCAGTGTCCGGCGTGATAGGGATGGCCAGTCAGAATAGTAAATGCGCGATAGATCTGCTCGGCGATAACTAGCCGCGCCAGCGCGTGGGCCAGCGTCATTGGTCCCAACGAGAGTAGCAGTTGAGCCCTCTGGCGAGCGGCGTCGGACCATCCGTTCGCCGGACCGACGGCGAAAACAATTTGCTGTGTTCCCTCATCGCGTCGCGCGCCCAGCCACGCGGCAAAGGCCTCTGAACTCATTTGCCGTCCGCGGCTGTCCAGAAAGACGGCCATGGCGGGGGTGCGCCCTTCAAGCCGTTCGAGCCAGTCGAGCATAGCTTCTTCGCTGCGAAAAACCTCGGCCTGGCAGTGCGCAAAGCCCGAGCAACGTTTAAGGTATGTCGCGGTCGTGACGTCGAACGGGTCCTTCGCGCTGGAGCGCGCGCCAATATGCGCCAAGGTAAGGTTCATGAAGAGGAGGATAACTTGCCGGGCCCAAATTCCAGCTTCAAACAGCAAGCTTCACTAGTGGAGGGAATTTGTCTGCGGACGCCCCGAAAAAATATCTGGGTGTCCATTTTCGGGATTCCAGTCGAATTCTCTCCATATTTTCATATTTATTTATTCTCTCTGGCCCGTCTGGATATTGGATCAAGGCAATTAAGTGTATTATTTTCAGTAACATACTAATCATTTGCCTCATCTGCCGGAAATGGCAACCTACCTGCATGTTCAATGGGATAAGCGTACCTCGCTTCCTAGGGATCGAGTCCTATTTGGACGCGGTCCAAGGGTGAAGACAAACAAAATCTTCTTCCTTCTTTCTTTACGTCGTTCTGTCTTTTCAGTCGCGGATCGGGTGTACATACCCCAACCGAAACGCTAAAGCACAAAATCTGGATTGCGTTATCCTGGCGATCACCGTCACGGAAAAAGCATATTCCAGCGGGAAACCGGCAAATTTTTTCCTCGAGGATGGAAACCACATGAAGCTTTGTACCGACCAACTAAAGCGTCTTGGCACCCTGTCTTGGCTAGCTCTGTCGCTCCTTGTGCTCTTTGCGCCATTTGCTCTAGCGCAGGAAACTACGGGCGGACTTCAGGGCACTGTAAAGGACCCCACTGGCGCCGTGGTAGCTCGCGCCCACGTGGTTGTCACTGGAACGACACTTGTCGGATCCAAGGAAGTAGTGACAGATGCCACCGGCTACTACCGTTTCTCCAACCTTCCACCGGGCGCCTATACCATCACGGTCAAGGCGGAAGGCTTCGATACCCTCAAGCGCGAAGGTTTGATGCTTGAGGTAGGCCATCTTCCCACAGTGAATCTTGAGCTCAAGGTCGGCGCCGTCAAGACCGTGGTCGAGGTGAACACCGAAGGGCCGATGATCGACACCACGACCGTAACTACGTTGACGAACATCCCGGCAGAAGACCTTCAGAATCTCCCGCACGGGACCTCGTTTCAGTCGGTCATCGAATTCGCTCCGTCAGCCCGCGCTGAACCTCTGGCTGGAAGCAGCATCATCGGCCATGGGACCGGCAGTGATTCACCGGGCAACGGCAGCAACGGCGGCAACGCGGGGTTCTCAGTCGCCGGCGGTTCCGACTCGGAGAACTCCTACCTCGTAGAAGGCCAGGAGACAGCCAGCGTCATCGGCGGCTACTCGCACACCAATGTGCCGATGGACTTCGTCTCGGAAGTGCAGATGAAGAGTTCGGGCGTTGAAGCCGAGCACGGCGGCGCACTGGGCGGCGTCGTGAACGTGATTATGAAAAAGGGCACAAATGCCTACCATGGCTCGTTATTCGCCGCGTTTCAAGACGGAGCGATGAACGGTTCGCCGACGGCGTATTCGAAATACGATGCGAGTTCGGGCGGTACAACTGAGTCGTGGGGAGCTCTCGATCCCGATTGGCAAAATTATCAGCCCGTCCGACCGCACACCAGCGATATCCAGCCTGGCGGCACGTTTGGCGGACCGCTTCTGGCGATTTTTCCGGTCTCGCCGAAGTTGAAGGACCGCATCACGTTCTTTACAGCCTTCGATCCCGAGTGGAACGACGACGAAGAAAAGCTCAACTTTGGGCCCTCGAATGGCGGAGTTGTACCATTCAGTCAAAATACGCAGACCTATTACGCGAACGGCCGTATTGATGCGGAGGTGACGCAAAAGATCCGCGTCTTTGGTTCGTGGCTTTACCAGCTTGCCCGTCAGAGTGGTGAAGCGTTGCCTGCCGCCGATAACGAAGGACTCAACCTGCCTTCTCCCGACGCGGTTCAGGGCTACTACAACCCTGTAACGGGCTGCTCTGGCTCTGGCGCTTCACTAAGCTGTCCGGCTGGCTCTGGCGGAGGAATTCCGCAATTCGCTTTCGGACACGTTCTGGGCTATGTGGCCCCCAATTCGACATACAACATGGGTGGGGACATCACGATTTCTCAGAGCCTTGTGGCCACCACGCGTTTCGGCTACAACTTCGAGAACTATCACGATTTCGGATACCCAACTACCGGGACCATCTACAATTTTCAAGACAATGGCCTCGGCCTTACGGGAGATTTAAACCATTCCAACGGCTATACCAACCTCCCCACGGATAGTAATTTCACCAGCCACAACTCCAGCAAGGCGATCCAATTCGATCAGGATCTTGCCTGGTACAAAAGCGGTTGGTGGGGCACGCACAACTTCAAGTTCGGTTATCAACTGAACCGCGATTCCAACGACATCGCCCAACGCTATAACGCACCGTATATCCAGGTGTGGCCCGGAACCTCGAATCCGTATTCCTTCCAGGGATCCGTTGGATTCAGTAATTGCCAAACCCCAGGACTCATTGACAACTATTCCCCAAGTGATGTGTCTCCAACCAACCCCCTTGGTCTTGCGTCTTGTGAGGGACCTTACGGAACCATTGATGTGTATGACTTCGGAAGCCTGGGGAAGGCCACCAGCTTCAATCATGGGTTCTTCGGCCAGGACGCGTGGACGATCGGGAAAGGTGTCACGGTCAACGTAGGCCTTCGCGTTGAGCATGAATATCTGCCCGCCGAAAACCAGCCAAGCACTCAGAAGATCACCACCCCCATCAACTTCGGCTGGGGAGCCAAAGTCGCTCCGCGCATCGGCGGCGCTTGGGACGTTTTCAAGAATGGAAAAATGAAGGTATTTGGCGGCTATGGTCAGTTCTATGACCAGATGAAGCTGAATGTGGCAATCAGTTCGTATGGCGGTCAGTATTGGCAAGAGTGCTGGTATGCCCTGATGACGCCAAGCATCACCGGCATCAATCCTGCTTACAATGTTCCCGGCGACAGTGGGCGCTACTGTGTTGGGCCTGACTCCTCCAGCCAAGCCACCTTCGCAGGTGGTACTATGCCGTCCAACTTGGTTTTCCTTGAAAACCAAAACCTGCGCGCGTTTCCCACAACGTGCCCGACTTGCAGTTCAACTGAGGAGGGCACGGCCCCTAACCTGAAACCTTACGAGCAGCACGAGTCGGACTTCGGTATGGACTTCCAGCTTAAGGCCAATCTGGCATTCGAGGCGAGATGGGATCGTCGGCGGCTTGACCACGTGATTGAGGATTCGGCCATCTTCAATCCAGCTGTAGGCGAGACATTTGTAATCGTGAACCCTGGCCAAGGCATCAACAGCACTTTCACTGGCTTCTACAACTTTCTGTATGGCCAAGCACCGGACTGCTCGTCGGGCTGCCCACCGGACAAAACGATTCCTGCGGCTCGCAGCTATGACGGTTTGGAATTGCGGCTGACGAAGGCGCCCACTAATCACTGGGCAGGTACCTTCTCCTATACCTACAGCCACTTCCGCGGAAACTACACTGGCCTCACCAGCACGGACGTAGCCGACGGCGGCGGCGGACGCAATTCACCAAACAATAGCCGTTCCTTCGACGAGCCGTTTTTCTCCTGGAATGCTAATGGCGGTTCTTCAAGCGGACTGCTACCCACCGATCGCCCCAACGCACTCAAGGGGCAGGCGTATTACGACCTACCGTGGTTGCGGAAGTTCACAACCGATTTCGGGATCTTCCAGTTTGCTTATAGCGGCACACCGCTGACCAGCTATCTGGACGTTGGGTATGCGTTCCCCAGCGGCTTCCCGACCGATATCGTGGATCGTGGAAAATGGATCGACGTCACCCAGAATCCGGTGACGGGTGCGATTACCACCAGCACACCCTATACCAAGCGCACACCGTGGTATACGCAGACGGACTTCAACCTTCGGCAAGGCTATAAGGTAGCCGAGTCAAAGACATTGAGCTTCGATGCGACCTTTGCCAATGTCCTGAACCAACATTCCGTGGTATCAGATGGTCAGCAGATCGACTCCGGTTACGCCCAAAACTTCATTGCACCGGGCGGCAACACACTTTTCAACGGTCCCGCTTTTTATGGGTCGGCCATGCACGCATACAACTACACTGCCTTGATGAACGCGTCGGCCAGCAACCCGAACGGAGGGCCTCTTACGGTTAACAGTCAATATGGCAAGCCGTACCTGTACCAGCTCGCTCGAAACGTCCGGCTGGGCTTGCACTTCACCTTCTAAACTCAGCTAGCTACCAACACAAAGGGCGCCTTTCGGGGCGCCCTTTGTTGTCGATGATCGGCATCGATAGGATAAACTAGCAGCTATCGCGGCACGTTGGCGGGCCGAACTGGCTCAGGGCTTCTTGCCGGTTCGCTTTTTGGGGGCGACCTTCTTGACGATGGCTTTCCTTGCCACAGCCTTCTTAACGGGAGCCTCCTTTGCGGCAGGTTTCTTTGCAACCACCTTCTTTGGCTTGGGCGTGGGTTTAACCGCAGGCTTTGCGGCTGCTGGCTTGGCTTTGGCTGTGGCCTTCTTGCGCGCGGCTAGAGTCTTGGCGGCTAGCGCGGCCTTTAGTTCGGCGTCGAACTCGGCGGGGGTCAGCGGGCGGGCGGATTTGCGCAGTCTCTCAATGTCATAAAATGCGCGCCGCTCGGCTAGAAAGACATGCACCACAAAGTCCACGTAATCGAGAAGAATCCAGTCGCCTTTGCGGCGGCCCTCGACGGAGTTGGGATAGGTGCCAAACTCCTTCTTGAGCCGGTGCTCGATCTCGTCGGCGATGGCGATGGCCTGACGGTCGTTCGTGGCCGAAGTAACCAGAAAGAAATCCGATAGCCCGGCGTCGATGGGGTCGAGTTCGAGGATGCGGGTGTCGTTGCCCTTTTTGTCTTCACAGACCGCAGCGGCGGCTTGCACTAGAATGCGAATTTGCTGCTTGGTTTCAGTCGTCATTCGTTCCGATAACTCTCCGAGCTTCATCGTAGCCTTTCGATCTGGCTGCGGCAAGTCAGCGATAGAGTCCGTGGGCACGAATGTAATCTGAAACGGCGCTCGGAAGCAGTGCGCGCTGCTGCGATGGCTGGCTTCCTTCTTCGCGAATCCGCACTTGCTCCCGAATTTCGGAGGCGCTGATCTCGATCTCAAGGCCTGGGAGCAGGTAAAGCGGCGCTAGCTCTTCGGAGGAATTGCGAAGAATGCAGCGGCGCAGCTCAATTCCTTCGACATGCCGCTCTGGTTGAGGCTGGGAAACAACGGCAAGCCCCTGGGGCAATGCAGCCTTCAGGTCGTCGAGCGATTCGCCGGGGCGGGAAGCAACGATCAAGGGCGCGACGAAGGGGATCTCGACGGCGCGATGCCAGCTCCTGAGCAAGGCAAAGGAATCGGCGCCCATCAGGCAAAAAAGAACGCTCTCGGCAGGCAGCTCCGCACGCAGGGCGAGCAACGTCTCCAACGTGTAGTTGGGCGCGCCGGCGGGTTTGGGCGCGTCGGCCAGCGAAACGGCAAACCCCGGATCGGAATGAATTGCCAGCCGAGTCATGGCCAGGCGGTCTTCAAAGCTAGCCGTTGCGCCTTGCGGCTTGAGCGGCTGCGTGCCCACTGGCGCAAAAAGCACGGTGTCGAGGCTGAGCGCCGTCTGAGCCGCACGCGCCACGGCCAGATGACCCAGGTGGGGCGGGTCAAAGCTGCCCCCGAAAAAGGCAACGCGGCGGATGCCAGAGGATGGCTGGTCGATCAATTCATCCATGGCGTTCATATTAGCGTGTGCGGGGTAGCAGGTGAGGGCCGCTCTGGTAGCATCGAAATCACGATGCGTTACTTGATAGCACTGCTCGCACTGGCGGGCGTCATCGTCTCCGCGCTGGCTCTGCATGTGCATTACTGCAGCGACACCCAGCCTTGCTCCATCAACGAAAAGTGGGATTGCGGCGTGGTGAATCACAGCCCCTTTGCCGAGATCGATGGCCTGCCGGTGGCGGCTATCGGCATTGCCGGCTACCTCGCGCTGGGCGGCCTGGCGCTGATGCGGCAACGGGCGCTAATATTTCTCTGTGCGCTGGTTGGACTCGGCTTTGCCCTGCGGCTCACCTTCATAGAGGAGTACGTCTTGCAGGTGTGGTGCCTTTATTGCGTCATTTCGCAGGGGATCATTGCGCTGATTACGCTGCTCGGCTTGGGATGGCTGGCAGCCGAATATATCGGGCTGAAGCGAGCAGCCAAGGTGTGAGTACGACGGCGATGGAAGATCCGCTATCTGCTCGCGGTGGCCAATCCAGTCCAGTGAGGACCGTTGCAGCCGGCGAATGACTCCGAGAGCAGGTGAGAGGGGCTGTCGGTGGAGTACCGGTCAAAGATGCGAATGTCATCCACTACAAATTGACCGCCCTCGTCTACGACTCTGGCTTCGATCAGATATTTGTCAGCGGAGACCGAAGATTCTGAGGCCGAAAGCTTCGCTATGTGCCCCTTTTTAACGTTTATTTCTTGTGGGATAAGATTAACATCCACGAGAAATGACCCATCGCTCTGCTTCTCCCTACTCAAAGGGGTTGAGTAAGCTGGGAAAGCCCGATTTCCATCACCGGAGAAGATGCCGCTTTTCAGCCACTTGGGCTTCGAAGCGCCATCGTCCTCTGGGTGCTGGCTGGCATAGTCATCCTGACAAGCTTGCGCTGTTTCAAGCTGCGAAGCCAATCGCTTGCTCAGGAGGGGCCAGATGGCCGCCTTCTCCGCGCCTGCCGGGATGCCAATCGGGTGGTGGGCACCTATCTCTTCGTACAGCTTCCGTACTCCACCGGTGACAGGCGGTTGATCGAGAAGGGCAGGAAGGCCGGAGAGCCGATCGGAATGGCCCGTTCCCAAAAGCGTACCCTCCTCGTAAACGGCAACGCCATACCAGAGTTGCGGTGGACCGGCGATTCCCTTGAGGCTGGTGCCGACCTGAACCAGCAAATATCCCCACTCACCGTTACGGCTGAACCCGATCTTTGCGCAAACCGGATTATCTGCGGCCTCAGGTTCCTTGAGATCGCAGTCAGATTTCCAATACTCGATGTGAGCCTGGGGCGGGCCGGACTGTAGCCAGTCTTCGAGGCGCTGAGAGGGTAGGGAGGGGTCGAGCGTCCTCACGTCAATAGACTTAGCATAGGCGATTACCTGCTGTTCCTTGTAGGGGAACTGCGCAGAGGCCTCTACAGGGGAAAAAGATGCGCCTAGAAGCGGCAGCATCACAAGGAAACAGGCTTTCATTACCGTACCTCAGCGTCATGGGATCGGCTGGGATGATTCTATTCCGCAAAGTGTAATGGATCAATCTCTCATTTATCTATCAGTTTGCCAGCGCTGATAAAATTGAAATACACAATGATTAAGCAGAGATATGCGCAGTGGATGTACGCCTGGGAGACCCGGCTGACCATGCGCGACGAAAATCGCGTGGTGCGCCCGCTGGAATGGGGTTTCGAGTGGCTTGAGCCGTTTCTTCGCGAGCATGGCTTTGCGGAGGTTTTGCCGAGCCCGGAGGTTGTGCGCGACCCTGCGGCTGCTGAGGTTACCATGGTGCGCATCAACCAGTTGCTCATCCGCCACAGCGACACCTTTTTCGGCTACAAGCGGCCTACCGACTACCGATTGGAAGAGCGACACCCGGAACTGTTTCCCACCAACGTGCGCCCGGAGACGCTGGCCCAGGACGCCGAGATCAAGAGGCTGGCTGCCGAGGGAAAGATTCCGACAGCGCAGTTTTTGCGCTTCACCTCGGCGGAGCGGACACCCTACCCGGAAAACGATCTAGTGAATGCACGCTGGTATCCGGCGCCAGCACACAAAGTTCCCAACCGACCCAAACAGGCTATCGTCGTGATGCCGCAATGGAATGCCGATGCGTTCAGCCACAACTCGCTGTGCACTATTTTCAACAAGATGGGCATCTCGGCGCTCCGGCTCTCTAAGCCTTACCACGACATTCGACGGCCTGTTGAGCTGGAGCGCTCCGACTACGCCGTCAGCGCCAATATCGGCCGCAGCATCTCGGCATGCCGCCAGGCGGTTGTGGATATCCGCTGCTGCCTGGACTGGCTGGAGGAGCAGGGTTACAAGCAATTCGGCGTGCTGGGAACCAGCCTGGGGTCCTGCTACGCCTTTTTGGCCAGCGCGCACGACGCGCGCCTGAGGGTGAATGCTTTCAACCATGCGTCTACTGCTTTCGGAGACGTGACCTGGGCCGGCCAGAGCACTCGCCACGTCAAGCAGGCGCTCGAAGAAGCAGGGCTCACTCAGGATCGTGTGCGGGCCTTGTGGTCAGCCGTCAGCCCGTGCTTTTACTACGACAAGATCATTCGTCCCGAGGTCGATGGAGCGCGCAAAAAAGTCCTGATGGTTTATGCCAACTACGATCTGACATTCCCCAAGGTGTACTCGCTGCAGGTGGTGGACGCTTTCCGCCGCATCGGGCTTGACTTCGAGCCGCGGGTGCTGCCTTGTGGTCATTACACCACGGGTGAAACGCCTTATAAATACATCGACGGCTGGTACATGGGCTCGTTCGTTTATCGGGCTTTCAAGGCGCTGCGGGAGGAGAGGGCTGCGGGATTGAGTGTGGCGACCGCGCTTGCAGATAACGTGGAAGAGGAAGCGGTCTCCCGCTAGCGCACCTCGGTCAGATTTAGCCGCAGCAGCTTGGCGGGGTCTAGATATGCTCCTTGCCAGCGGACGGCCCAGTGCAGATGCGGTCCGGTGACGCGGCCGGTGGCTCCGCTCAGGCCAAGTTGGTCGCCGGTGGCCACGTGCTGGCCCTCCTTCACGTCGATGCGGCTGAGGTGCATCGACAACGTGAACAGCCCCAGCCCGTGATCGATGAACACACAATTGCCCTCGTAGTAGAGCGGCCGGGCCAGCACCACTACCCCGCTGTTGCCTGAGCGCACCGGCGTTCCTGATGCCGCGCGAAAGTCCATTCCTTTGTGAACGCTGGCCAGCTTGCCGTTGAATATGCGGCGCGTGCCGAAGCTTGAGGTCGGCGGTGCATTCACAGGTACGCGAAAGCTGCCGGACCAGAGCGGCTCAGAAGCGCTCGCGGCGAAGACCTTCGCTTTGAGCTGGCTCTCGGCTTGAATCTGCTTGAGCGCCTCAGGGTCAGGCTCGACGAACTTTGGCGAAACCGTCAATGCGCCGGTGTGGTAGTGCGCGGGATGAATCTCGACGGTGCGGCTTAGTGGGCCGAGCGCGCCCTTCGCGTCGTGTGTCGATATTTTTAATTCAGAAGGCCCCGCGGGAGCCTCGACATCCACGCCGGCCAAGGCAAACCAGGCGCGGCTATCGCGTCCGCGAAAGAATTCGAGCTTGCGCCCCAGCCATTCTCCGTCAATGCTGGCCCCATCGCTCGCGTCTACGCGTATCAGCTCCGGCGAGCCGGCTTCGACCAACGCAGGCGTCAGCGCAACGGCGTGGGATTGGGCGTGGGCAGCGGGCAAAACGCAGGCGGAAATCCAAATAATCGTCAGAAAGCGTCGGGTCGTCCTGAGAAACCTAGAAAATCGCATTGTCTTCAGCATACTTGCTCGACTGGCTAACCAGGCCGTTGGGTGGTGATGTTATCTCCGGTTAGCCGGTGACTCGCCCGGATCTGTTTGATACGATCACGCCAGCACATTTAATCCCACTCATCGGGCGCTCATATGCCGCGATACAAGGTCCTCAAGGGCGTTGCCCACAACATCGGCCATTCATTCACGAGCCTGATGAACTACGCAGATGACGACTACTCGATGGGGCACATTTTGCGGTTTGCGCGGGAAACAGGTTTCAATGAGATGACGATAGACTTCATTACCGGCGAAGGGCAGCCCACCGCATTGTTACAGTACCCGATTTCCAAGCTGCCAGGTTGGTACACAAAGATGTTCTGGAGCATGGTCGAACGCTCTGGTTCTGATCGTTCACTGGTTCAGGCAGCCACTTTGACGCTCCGGTATGACCTAGCGAAGAGCCGGTCATTTCCAATCGAAAATCCCTACATCTGTGACGTTTCTATCTTGGACAACCGGGGTAAGATCTACTGTTCCCATTTTGAAGGCTGGTGGTACGTCGAGAAGAGGACGCTTCCGAGAACCGGACGCAGCTGGTGGAATCCGATGACCTGGTTTTGACTCTGATTATCTATTGCTGTTGCGGTGAGGCGAAAGGATCGCCAGCCCTATATTCACGATTAAAGGGAAGTGCCCCTGATTCACTCCCATTGCAGGCAATCGTTCACGCCGCGCCCGTTTGGCAATTACCGCAGTGAAAGGCCTCGCGGTTTGGCGCGTAAGCTCTTGAGCCTCGTAGCTACTGTTTTCGGGCGCCGGTCGGTTGGTCGGCTATTCGGAAACTGCACTAACGCCGGCGGGTGGTTATTCGGCGGCGTCGCGTCTGGGATGCGCGGCTAGCCACTTGGTTGCCCGCTCCTGAACTTCGGCCTGCTCATCGACGGTGATGTGGGTGCCGACCATTTGGCGGTTGGTGGAGTACTGCTCCTGCTTCGGTCCCTTTACCGCCGCTGCCAAATCAAGCCAGTAGTAAGCTTCGACATAGTTCTGCGCGACGCCTTGGCCTAGGGAGTAAAGCACGCCGAGAAGGCCTTGCGCGGATACGTCTCCCTGCTCAGCGGCTTTGCGATACCACTCCACTGCCTGAGCCGCGTCGCGGGGAAAGCCCTTGCCTCCGTCGCGATAGAGCGTGGCCAGATGCACCTCGCCGGCAACGTCACCCTTTTCGGCGGCTTTGCGATACCATACCGCAGCTTGCTGCAAGTCCCGCGTCACGCCCTTGCCTTCTGCGTAGCTTTCACCCACGAGTACCTGCGAGGCCGCGTCGCCGCCGTTGGCCTTGGCCAGCAGGGCCGCGTCGATTCCCGCCGTCTGCGCGAAGGCTACAGCCGATAGAAGCCCAGAGATAGCGATTAGAACAGCGTGCTTCCTTTTGAAACGCATAACAGTTTCAAAGATAACTCGAAGAAACGGGATTCTGTAGCTCACATTCCACCTGCTTTGCGTATAACATTTGCTTCGCGCATAATACTTGCCTCGCGCATGTGTTTCGACGCGAGGAGCAGCCCAAATTTTTCGCCTGCGTCAGCATACGTCTTAAAGTGCAATTATCGTCGCACACTCAGGCGCGTGAATGGAACAGGGAAAGGCGCTAAAATCTCAGTATGACCGATCGCATGTCTCTGACTCTCGCCCAGGCCGACCCTGAGGTGGCCGCAGCCCTCGACCATGAAACCCTTCGCCAGCACGAGGGGCTGGAGATGATTGCCAGCGAAAACTTTGTCTCTGGAGCGGTGCTCGAGGCGGCTGGCTCCGTCTTCACCAATAAGTACGCCGAGGGCTACCCTGGGCGGCGCTACTACGGTGGCTGCGAGTATGCGGACGTGGTGGAGAATCTGGCGCGTGACCGTGCCAAGCAGATCTTTGGCGCCGAGCATGCCAATGTGCAGCCGCACTCCGGCTCGCAGGCTAACGCCTCGGCCTATGCGGCGGTGTTGCAGGCGGGCGACACTATTCTGGGCCTCGACCTTTCGCATGGCGGCCACTTGACTCACGGGCATAAGTTGAGCTTTAGCGGCAAGCTCTATCGGCCTACGTTCTACAGCGTGCGGCGTGACACAGAGCTGATCGACTACGACCAGATGGAAGAGATTGCCGAGCGTGAGAAGCCCAAGGCTATCATCGGCGGCGGGAGCGCTTATCCGAGACTTTGGGATTTTGCGCGCATGCGGCAGATAGCCGACAAGGTGGGGGCGACGTACATCTTCGACATGGCGCATATCGCCGGCCTGGTGGCGGGTGGCGTTCATCCTTCGCCCGTGCCGCACGCGCAGATCACGACGACGACCACGCACAAGACGCTGCGCGGGCCGCGCGCCGGCTTGATCCTGTGCGGCAAGGAACTTGCGGCGGCCGTGGATAAGGCAGTCTTTCCCGGACAGCAGGGCGGGCCGCTGATGCATATCGTGGCGGCGAAGGCGGTAGCTCTCGGCGAGGCGCTGCGGCCGGAGTTCAAGGTGTACGCTGCGCAGATTGTGGCCAACGCCCAGGTACTTGCTGCTGCGCTGAAGGAGGCTGGCTTCCGCATCGTTTCCGGCGGCACGGATAATCATCTGATGTTAGTGGATGTCTTCGAGAAAGGTATCTTGGGCTCTGAGGCTGAGTTAGCGCTGGGCAAGGCTGGCATCACGGTCAACAAGAACACCATTCCTTATGACACCAATCCGCCGCTCAAGGCCTCGGGCATTCGTATCGGCACGCCCGCGATGACTACGCGCGGCATGAAGGAGCCGGAGATGCGGCTGATTGGGGCCTGGATCGCGAAGGCTCTTGAGCAGCGCAACGACGACGCGGCCCTCGAACGGATTCGCAAGGAGGTGGCGGAGCTGGCCAATCGCTTCCCACTTTATGCGTGGCTGCGGAAGTAAAAGTTTAGAGTCTATAAGTCGCAGATTTCTTCGAATCGCAACTTGCCTTGATGTGCCGGGTTGCATCTAATGTTGCTGGAGATGCCCGCGAAAGGCACAAGGACGGCGAAGATTTAGCTATCCTCCCTCGGGGCATCCGGAGGAATCGATGAAGTCTCTTCACTTAGCATTGGCCGCATTGTTGGCCATTTCTGTTCCAGCGTTTGCGCAGCAGCACGAAGGTGGCAAACACCCCCCGATTCCGGCTCGTGGGCCTGAGCGGCAAAAGGGCACGCCCCATCCAGTCGAGCCCAACCGCAACTTCAGCGAGAAGGAAGGTCATCCCAACGCTCCGCACGTGGATAAGGGCAAGACCTGGGTTGGACATGACACGGGCCGCGACGATGCGCGCTATCATCTGGACCACCCTTTTGAACATGGCCGCTTTACCGGCGGCTTCGGTCCTCACCACGTTTGGCGTCTGGCTGGCGGCGGTCCGGACCGCTTCTGGTTCAACGGCTGGTATTGGCACGTTTCGCCTGTTGATATTGGCTTCTGCGATGGCTGGCTATGGGACTCCGACGACATTGTGATTTACGACGATCCGGACCATGAAGGCTGGTATCTGGCATATAACGTGCGCCTCGGTACTTATGTGCATGTGGAGTATCTGGGAACGTAGTCGAGTTAGATAACTAAATAAAATATACGCGATAAAATATACGCGCGAAGGAGGGGATGGGCCGCGAGGTCCGTCCCCTTTTGTTGTGCGCCGGTATCAGTCGCGATAAGTGGAGATATACACGCGGCCTCGCGAAGCGATAAGATAACCAGTCCGCCGGGAGCAGCCGCGCGCGTGCATTGAAACGCGGCGGTGATCCCCAAACCAATCTCAAACCCTAGAGGTTCGGGAATGAAGTGCTTGCCAGTCCGCATCTTTGCCGGCGCAAATACACTGATTGTGCTTGGGATTGTCTTTATAGGAGCCGCAATGGTCGGGACCACCGCAGCCTGGGCTTCGTCCGCGCCTATCGTGCTTACGGGAGCCGATGGGCGGCCAGCCATCTCGCTCGACGGTGACTGGGCGGCTATCGTCGATCCTTACTTCTCGGGGCTTTATAGCTTTCATCACGAAGAAAAGGCCAATGGCTGGTTTCTTAACCGGAAAGCTCAGCCTGGAGATACCTTTCCGACTGAATACGACTTTTCCAAGGCGCTTACGCTCAAGGTTCCGGCCGATTGGAATACGCAGCGCGAGTCGCTCCTCTACTACGAAGGACCTATCTGGTACGAGCGCGGCTTCACTTATCAGCCAAAGCAGCGCACGCGTGTCTTTCTGCATGTGGGCGCGGCTAACTATCGCTCATTGTTTTGGATAAATGGACAGAAGGTATGCGAGCATGAGGGCGGTTACACCAGCTTTAACTGCGAGGTGACGAATACGGTTCATGCGGGTGCGAACTTTGTGGTGGCAGTGGTAGATAACACGCGCCACGAGGATGGTGTTCCAACGCTTCAGACTGATTGGTGGAACTATGGTGGCCTTACGCGCTCGGTCTCGCTGATCGAGGTTCCGGAGGCATTTGTCGACCAATACGATTTGCATCTGAGCCGGCGAGAGGATTCGGTTATTGAAGGCTGGGTGCATGTGGAAGGCGGTGAGCCGGGCGCAACGATCGAGGTGGAGATTCCCGAGTTAGGCGTGAAGACAACAGCGACGGTAAGTGATGGAGGGCTCGCGGCAATTCGCATTGAAGTGAAGGGATTGCAGCGTTGGTCACCCGAGAATCCGAAACTATATAAAGTCAAGATAAGTGCAGGTCGGGATACTGTCGACGATCTGATCGGCTTTCGTACCATCGAGGTGCGCGGGACGCAGATACTGTTGAATGGCAAACCTATCTTTCTGCGCGGCATTTCAATTCATGCCGAGGCGCCTTACCGCACTGGCCGCGCTAACACAGACAAGGATGCAGAGACGCTGCTGGGCTGGGCAAAGGAACTGGGCTGCAACTTTGTGCGGCTTGCGCATTATCCTCACGATGAGTCCATGCTACGCGCGGCCGACCGCATGGGACTGCTGGTATGGTCGGAGAATCCTGTCTATTGGGCGCTGCAATTCGACAACCCCAAGGTACTGGCCAAGGCCGAGCAGCAGTTGGATGAGGAGATAGGAACCTCGCGCAATCATGCGGCTATCATCCTATGGTCGATGGCCAACGAAACGCCTAATAACGAGGCGCGCACGCGATTCATTGAAACGCTGGCGAACCGCGCCCGGGCTCTCGATTCATCGCGGCTCATTACCGCTGCGCTCCTGGTGCGCGCCGAAGGTAACATCAAGATTGTAGATGACGCTCTGGGTAAGGCGCTGGACGTGATTGGTGTGAATGAATATATCGGATGGTATGAGCAGCGGCCGGAGAGTGCAGATAGCACCACGTGGCGTGTCGACTTCGATAAGCCTCTAATCGTGAGCGAGTTTGGCGGTGACGCAAAGGCCGGACTGCATGGCGGCGACAACGATCGTTGGACCGAGGAGTATCAAGCCAATATCTATCGTCATCAACTCGGAATGCTCAACCGCATTCCACAACTAAGAGGCATGAGCCCATGGATACTGATGGATTTTCGTTCACCTAACAGGCCGCTGGCGGGGATTCAAGATGAATTCAATCGCAAGGGACTTATCTCCGACCAAGGCGAGAAAAAGCAAGCTTTCTTCGTACTTGAAAAAGCCTATCAGGAGAAAAGCGTAGGCAAGGCAAAATGAACATTATCAATTTGACAAAAGTACGATATAGAATTTTTTGCCTTACTATGCAAAACGACTTTTGTGAATTAAACTCGACTAATGGCTATTGACTCAATTCTTGCTCAAATCGACGCTGAAATTGCAAGCCTCATGCAGGCTCGCTCCCTGCTGGCCACCACCGGAAAAGTCACCGCGAAGGTAACTGGCCCCAAAACCAAGAAGGCCGCGCCCGCCGCGAGAAAGACGAAGAAGCGCCGCACGCTAAGCCCCGAAGCACGCAAGCGGATTGCCGATGCGCAGCGCAAGCGCTGGGCCGCCCAGAAGTCCAAGTCCAAGTAAGGAAGCTAAGACCGGAGGCATGTTATTCGCCTCCAGCGCACGCTGGGCAAATCATCCTGTCCAGTGGCGCTTGGGTTATAGTCCCGCGACAACCAGCATTCGCGGCTCGGTCATTTCCCAGATGGCCGAGCGGATGCCTTCACGTCCAAGCCCGGAGTCTTTGACGCCGCCGAAAGGCATGGGGTCAAGGCGCCAGGTGGGCGTGTCTCCCACGATCAAAGCGCCTACTTCAAGCTCGCGATAAGCGGTGAGCATGCGCCCTGCGTCGCGTGTGAGCAGGCCGGCTTGCAGGCCGTATTTTGAGTGGTTGGCGTCGGCCAACGCCTGCTCGAAGTCGTCGTAGGGTTCAATGGCCACGACGGGACCGAAGACCTCTTCGTCGCGCAGCTTCATGCCTGGTTTAGTTCCAGTAAGGATCGCCGGCGTCACCACGGAGCCGTGACGTTCGCCGCCGGCTACCAGCTTGGCCCCGCTTTCGACGGCCTCCTTGATCCAGGACTCCACACGCTCGGCATCGGCGAGCCGAATCATCGGACCCACCTCAGTGGTCTCCGCTGCAGGATCGCCTGTGGCCAGCTTGGCGCTCGCCTCAACTACTTTCCACAAGTAGGTCTGGAAGATGCTGCGATCGACAAAGACTCGCTGCACGCTCAGGCAGGACTGGCCCGCATAACCGAAGGCCGCGTGAGCGGTGCGAATGGCCGCGTCGTCGAGGTCCGGCCAGTCGCTGTGGACGATCAGCGCCGCGTTGCCGCCTAACTCAAGCAGCACACGTTTGCGCCCGGAGTGAGCTTTCAACTCCCAGCCAACTTTAGCCGAGCCGGTAAAGCTGATCAACTTGATGCGGTCTTCTTTTTCGGCGAGCCAGGCGGTGTCCACATTGCTAAGCGGCAGTACGGCTAACGCTTCTCCGGGCCAACCAGCTTTTAGAATCACTTCGCCCAGAGCAAGCGCGGTGAACGGAGTTTCCGGCGCGGGCTTGAGAATTACCGGGCAGCCAGCAGCGAGCGCAGGAGCCACTTTGTGCGCGACGAGATTAAGGGGAAAGTTGAATGGAGTAATGGCCAGCACCGGCCCGACCGGGAAGCGCTGCACCAGCCCCCAGCGACCCTCGTTGCCCTCCGTCAGGTCAAGCGGCAGGGTCTCGCCGCCCAGCCTCGCAGCCTCTTCAGAGGCGGTTTTGAAGGTGAGCACGGCACGATCTACCTCTGCCCGCGCCAGCCGAATCGGCTTACCTGCTTCGGCGACAATCAGTTGCGCGAACCGCTCCTTTTGCTCAATCAGCGCGGCGGCCACGTCCTCGAGGATCTCGCGCCGCTTCCAGCGTGGCAATGCGCGGGCGCGGCGCAAGCTGGCTGTGGCGTGATTCACGGCTTGGCGTGCATCGGCGCGAGTGGCTACAGTTACCCGGCCCACCAATCCCTGGTCCCAAGGCGAGCGCACCTCGAGTGCTTCGCCTTCGATCCACTCTTTGCCGCACAACAGAAATCCCGTTTGTGTACCCGGCCGCATCTTCATGGCTTTGGCTCTCCCTTCCAGGGTGACCCTCTCTCCTGATGGTAATCGCCAAGCTTACCACGCAATGCTTGCGGCGAAAATACGCGTTCAAAGGCTTGCTTGGATGGGAGTCTCCACAACTTACTTCCTGGTTCGAAACTGACCGTGTCACTTCCTTCCGGAGTGCAGGGGAAAATGAAGGAGTGATTCCCGGTAATAGCTCTTGCGGGCAGAGAAAACGCGCTGCTGAAAGCACGGCGCATCTTCTTTCAGTGTTCCTGCTGTAGCAATCCGCGCTTAGAACTTATAGTTCACGGCGAAGCGAGCAACATTGCTGTTCATATCAGTTATGTGGAATTGGGGCGGTTTTACTCAGCGCGATTTTGCGCGCCGCCCCTGGTCCCCAGGCGCTCGACGCCGCGGATGTAACGATGAGTTGGCTGCCGACCGGCGGCCCAGGAGGC
>Ga0187847_10000445_pt1 | contig 46716 bp, 46 predicted proteins | sample June2016WEW_4_10_FD_132458 | JGI IMG/M metagenome (GOLD analysis project Ga0187847, IMG submission 132458) | Peatland microbial communities from SPRUCE experiment site at the Marcell Experimental Forest, Minnesota, USA - June2016WEW_4_10 | ecosystem: Environmental > Terrestrial > Soil >...
ACATGACGAAGCTGGGCGCGCTGATGCTGCTTCTCGAAGATCAACACGAGCATCTGGGGCAGTCGATCGCGTACGCGCGCAGCAACGGCGTGGTTCCGCCCTGGTCTAAGTAGGAGCGCCGTGGGGTGATCTGGCCGCCGCCGATGCGATAACGATCCTTCGCATCCAAGCTGATTTGGGTATTTGGGTGCAGAACTGACCGGCCATGGAACCAGATTTTGTCGAAGAATGCCTGTCCGTATTGACCCGCACGCCCGCAACGCTCGAGGCGTTGTTGGGTGATTTGCCGGACGCGTGGACTGCCGCCACCGAGGGCCCCGGAACATGGAGTCCCTGCGTCGTCATTGGCCATTTGATTCACGCAGAGAAGGCCGACTGGATTCCGCGCCTAGCGATCATTCTGGAGTACGGCATCAGCCGCCCCTTTGAGCCTTTCGATCGCGAGGCGCAGCTCCGCGAGCGTGATGGGAAATCGCTCCCGGCCTTGTTGCAGGAATTCGCGGATTTGCGACTGGATAGTATCGCGAGACTTCGGGCAATGCACCTGACGCCAGAGAAACTGGAATTGAAGGGGATGCATCCAGGACTTGGCGTGGTAACCGCCCGGCAACTGATGGCGACGTGGACCGCGCACGACTTGAGCCACCTTTTGCAAATCAGTCGTGTAATGGCCAAGCGCTATAAGCATGAGGTTGGCCCGTGGGCGGCGTATCTGTCGGTGATGAAATGAGTCCCAACGAAAAACAGAATCGTGCGGAGATGGCAATATCATTGTGATGATAATGAACTTGTGGAATTGTCGGTTCTCCGTTATAAAGAGTAAGGAGTTTATGCTTTTGTGGAAGCCCCGATGCCTCATGCGATGCAAACTCGGCAGACTGTCGGCTCCACTGTCCTGATCATCGAACCCACTGTCCACAGGAGTATTCCATGAGCAAGACCACAATTACCTCGCCGGAACTCGCCCCGCCGGTCGGCCCGTTTTCCCAGGCCGTTGAAGCCGGCGGTTTCCTCTATTTCAGCGGTCAGGTCGGCCAAGACCCGACGACGGGCAAGCTGGTGGCGGGAGGTATCGCGGCCGAGACGGAGCGCGTCTTCCAGAATCTCGCGGCGGTTCTCAGGGCGGCCGGCAAGAGTTTCGATGATGTCGTGCGCGTCGGTGTGTTTCTCACGAACATGAGTGACTACGTGGCGCTCAATGGCGTTTACGCCAAGCATTTCAGACAGCCCTTCCCCGCCCGCACGACGATCGCAGCTGCCGCGCTGCCACTGGGGGCCTGCGTTGAGATGGACCTCGTCGTGAAGGCTTGAGTTGGCGCAAGCAGGATGATCTTATGAAATATGCCTTTCACCTCGTCGATGTGTTCAGTTCAACGCCGTTCGGCGGCAACCAACTCGCGATTCTGCCGGACGCCACCGGCATTTCGACCGAGGGCATGCAGAGAATCGCTCGCGAGTTCAACTTTCCTGAATCGACCTTCGTCCTGCCGAAGAACGATCCCGCGAACTCCTATCGAGTGCGTATCTTCACGCCTCGGGCAGAGCTCAACTTCGCAGGACATCCCACGATCGGGACCGCCTGTGCGCTGGTGATGAAACAACATGCACAGACTGTTGATCCCCTCCGACTGATTCTGGAGGAGAATATCGGTTCCGTGGTGGTCGATGTCGCTCAGCGAAACGGGGGGTATCACGGCACATTGACGTTGTCAGGGAAGATTGACACGCCTACCGGCGCACCTGCTCCGGCCGATCTCGCCGCCGTCCTCTCCCTCGAGCCTGCCGAGGTGAGTCAATCCTTTTTCGCGGGCGTCGGTCTTCCCTTCTGTTTTGCCCAACTGAAGTCGAACGAGGCTGTCGATCGGGCGGCGGTCAATCGTGCCGCCTGGACAGCAACGCTCTCGCGAGCGTGGTCCCCCAACCTCTTTTTCTTCGCCGGAGATCTACGGGACGGCGGCAACCTCTATGCTCGCATGTGCGCACCCGCGCTGGGCGTCGAAGAGGATCCCGCGACGGGCAGCGCCTGCGCCGCCCTCGTCGGCGCCATGGCATCGAAGCATGATTTTGGCGGGACGGCCTATCGCCTTTCGATCCAGCAAGGTGTCTCGATGGGGCGCCGAAGCGAAATCGAAGCGGAGGCGCGTAAAAGCGGAGGCGTCGTGACCTCTGTCAGCGTTGGTGGCGCCACGGCCTACATCGCTAGCGGCGAAATCGAGGTTCCGCCGTCCGCGCTTGTGTCTTAGACCGTCGAAGGCGCCCCATGCGTGTAAGCCGGCGGCGAGTGAACATTCTGATAATCTGATATCGCTGACAGCGCGGCCAGTTGGAGCGTTTGGCTGGCACCTACCGCTTAGTCGGGGGCGAAGGTGGGGGATTTGGCCCAATGCTAGAGCGTATTTCAACACGTCCGCCACGCTGGGTTGACTTCAATATATCCAAAAGACCCTAAATCAGCGTTATCCTCCTGGAAATGCTGTTTGGAACTCCAGTTGCCACTATCCTCTTTGCTGTGAGTGCTCCAGCGGTCGCCTGAGCTTTGCCGGAGGTGACGTTCCGTGGCTTTTCACATCCCGGCTAGGTTCTTGAGAAGATTCCTCACAGCCCACTATGCCTTCGCCGCTTTGACCGTGGCTGCTGCCGTGGGCCTCAGGCTGGCTCTCGACCCGGTCGTCGGCAGCCAAGCCCCGTACCTGACCTTCTTCATCGCGGTTCTGATTACGGCGCGGCTGGGAGGGCTCGGACCCGGCTTAGCCTCTACCGCGCTCAGCGTCGTGAGCGTAGTGTATTTCTTCCTGGAGCCGCGGTTCTCGTTTGCTATCGCGCGACCCGTCGACCTTGTTGGGCTCGGTCTGTTTACCTTGACTGGCATCACCATCAGCCTCCTGGCGCCACCCAACGGCAAGTTCTCCAGCCAGGCTGAGGCCGACGATCCTGAGAGACAGTACCTCGATCCAGTCGGAGCGCCGATGATACGGCGGATTGCCGCGGCCGCCGGCGGCGCGGTGGCGTTAGGGATTCTGACCTCACTGGTTTGGACGGGCTTAAGAAGCACCGTTGATGCCGAACACTGGGTGGAGCATACGTACCAGGTGCTCAGCGCGGTGGCGTCGGTGCGGTCGGCGCTGGAGGGCGCCGAAACGTCCCAGCGCGAATATCTCCTCACCGGTAACGCTCGATCTCTCCAGGCATACCAGTCCGCCATGGCATCCGAACGGCGGGCGCGCGCCACTCTTCGTCGCCTGACCGAGGATAATCACGCTCAACAGGCTCGCCTGGATGAGCTTGATCGACAAGTGCGGGCGAGGATGGATCTGCTGGGCGTGGCCATCGATCTGCGGGACCGCCAGGGAATGGAGGCCGCGGCCAACTTCACGCGCACCAGCGGCGGTCATGAGTTGATGGATCAACTGCGCGCCATCCTGGACTCCGTGGATGACGATGAGCGCCGGCTCCTCCACAACCGCACTGCGGTCGCCAGCGCGGCCGACTCCCGCACGCGCTGGATTCTGGGGTTGGGCAGTGGATCGCTGGTGGTCCTGCTGATCCTTGCCGGTGCCACGATCGAACGCCAGATCCAGCAGCACAATCAGGCCGAAAAGGTGCTGGCCCAGCGGGCCCGGCTGATCGATCTTTCCCACGACGCCATCATCACCGCCGACGGCAACCGCGTCATCACCGGATGGAACTCCGGCGCCCAAGAGATTTATGGCTGGACGGTAACAGAAGCGGTCGGCCGGACCCTGCATGAACTCTTGCACACCAGCTCGGAGACTTCGATTGCCGAAGTGGACCGCATTCTGGCTCGTGAAGGCCGTTGGTACGGGGAACTGGCCCACACCCGCTCCGACGGGCGGCAAATCGCGGTCGAGAGCCGGCAGGTTCTTCAGCGCGACAATACCGGCCGGCCGGCCAGATACCTCGAGATCAATCGCGACATCACCGAGCGCAAGAGGGCTGAAGAGGCGCTGCGCGAAAGCCGCGCGAAGTTGGAGGCGGCGCTGGCGAGCATGACCGACGCCGTGTTCATCTCCGACGCTGGAGGGCGATTTGTCCACTTAAACGACGCATTCGCGACGTTCCACAAGTTCGGCAGCAAGGCAGAATGTTTCGAAACCTTTGCCGCGTACCCCGCGATTCTGGATGTGTTTCTGCCGGACGGGACTCCGGCGCCGCCGGATATGTGGGCGGTGCCGCGCGCCCTTCGCGGGGAAAGGGCGGCCAACGCCGAATACAGCCTGCGGCGTAAGGACACCGGCGAGAGCTGGATCGGAAGCTACAGCTTCGGCCCTATTCGCGACCGGGACGGCCGGATCGTCGGGTCGGTGGTTGTGGGACGCGATATCACGGACCGCAAGCGGGCGGACGAGGAGATTCGCCGGCTGAATGCGGAGCTGGAACAGCGAGTCCTCCGCCGCACCGCACAGCTCGAAGCCTCCAATAAGGAGCTCGAAGCATTCGCGTATTCCGTGTCCCACGACCTGCGCGCGCCGCTGCGCGGCATCGACGGCTGGAGCCTGGCTCTGGTGGAGGACTACGGCCGCCAACTGGAGCAGCGCGGGATCGAGTACCTCAACCGCGTCCGTTCTGAGACCCAGCGCATGGGTCATCTCATTGACGATTTGCTACAGCTCTCGCGCATCACCCGCTCCGAGATGCATCGTGACGCGGTGGACCTGAGCCTGACCGCCGAATCGATCGCCGCCAGGCTCCGCGAAGCTCATCCGCAACGGCGCCTGGACTTCGCGATCCGGCCGGGGTTAACCGCCCTCGGTGACGCGCACTTGCTGGAGATCGCGTTGACGAACCTGCTGCACAATGCCGTCAAGTTCACCGGCCCGCGGGTGCTGGCGCGCATTGAATTTGAATCCATCGAGCGCGACGGCGAGACCGCCTTCGCGGTTCGCGACAACGGCGTAGGTTTCGATATGGCGTATGCAAGCACGCTTTTCGGCGCCTTTCAGCGCCTGCATAGCGATGCCGAATTTCCTGGCACCGGCATTGGGCTGGCCACCGTGCAACGCGTGATTCACCGCCACGGCGGACGCGTTTGGGCGGAAGCGGAGCCGGACCGTGGAGCCAGCTTTTATTTCACGATTGAGGGTGAGCAGTGAGCGACCAGAAGATCATTCTGTTGATTGAAGACAATTCGAGCGACGTCGATCTCACCAAGAGGGCCCTGGAAAAAGGCCGCATTGCCAACCAGTTGGTGGTCGCCCGGGACGGCAAGGAAGCCCTGGATTACCTTTGGAGCGAGGGTGCCTACGCGGGCCGGGACGTCTCGGACTTACCGGCCATCACGCTGCTCGACCTCAAACTGCCCAAGGTTCCAGGTTTGGAGGTGCTGCGCCGACTGCGCGGAGACGCCCGAACGAGGCGCCTGCCCGTGGTGATCCTGACTTCCTCAAAGGAGGAACAGGATGTCGCCGCCGGCTACGACTTGGGCGCCAACAGTTACATCCGCAAGCCGGTGGATTTCAAACAGTTCACCGAGGCAATTGAGCAACTCGGCTTATACTGGCTGGTCTGGAATGAGTCGCCGCCGAAAGTAAAGTATCCATTGTGAGTGAAGGTTTATGAGTAGACCATTAACCCTGCTCCAGGTGGAGGATTCCGAGAGCGATGCACAACTGATCGTTCGCCTCCTCAAGAACGCCGGCTACGACGTGCACTCCGAGCGCGTGGAGACAGCCCCGCAGATGCGGTCCGCCTTAGAAAAGTCGACTTGGGACGTGATCATAGCCGACTACCACCTGCCGCATTTCGACGCTCCTTCCGCCCTGGCCGTTCTGCAAGGCACGGGGCTGGACATACCTTTCCTCGTTGTCTCCGGAGCCGTAGGCGAGGACCGCGCCGTGGCCATAATGATAGCGGGCGCCCACGACTTCCTGTCGAAGAGCAGCCTGCTGCGGCTGGTGCCGGCCGTGGAGCGCGAAATCCAGGAAGCATCCGTCCGCCGCGAGCGCAAGGCCGCCGATGAGGCGCTCCGCATCGCGCGCCAGGAGACGGAACGGAGCCACGAACTACTGGATGCCGTCTTCATCGCGCAAATGGATGCCGTTCTCGTGTGCGACACGGCGGGCATTGCCATTCGCACCAATCCGGCGGCAGCGGCCATTTTCGGGTTCGATCCCACCGGAATGGGAGTCGCGGCAATCCTGGAGAAGCTTCAGCTTCCCGCCCCGCCGGGTGGGGGTGCCACTCACCGGGCGCTGGCGGGCGAGACCGTCGTCGGCGTGGAACAGCCGGCCGCGAATCGGACCTTCGAAACCTCTGCCGCGCCCATGCGCGACGCCGCCGGCCGGATCATAGGCGCCGTCACGATTGTGCGCGACATCAGCGAGAAGAAAAACGCCGAGCAGCGCTTGCAGCAGGCTCAGAAGCTGGAGAGCATCGGCCTGCTGGCCGGTGGGATTGCGCACGATTTCAATAATATTCTGACCGCGGTGAGCGGCAACATCGCCCTGGCTTGGGAGGATTCCTGCCCCGCTTGCAAAGCCAACCCTTGTCTGCCGGCCGCTCTCGAATCGGTCCAACGGGCAGCCGGTCTCACACGCCAACTGCTCGCCTATGCGGGCAAAGGCGCCTTCATTCGTAAGCCCGTATCCGCCTCCAGCGTCGCCGAGCGGGCCGTCGCGATCATCCTTCCGTCACTGCCGGCGAGCATACGGCTGCTCACCGACTTCTGTCCGGATCTCCCGCCGTTGCTGATGGATCCCGGCCAAATGGAGCAGGTGTTTTCGAACCTGATCTTGAACGCGGTGGAAGCAATCCCGGAAGGCAGGCCCGGAATCGTCAACGTGCGCACCGGTCTGGAGTGCGATTCAATATTGATCGAGGTCTCCGACAACGGGTCCGGAATGGACTCGGAAACAAAGAAGCGGATCTTCGACCCATTCTTCACCACTAAGTTCCCGGGCCGGGGGCTGGGGCTGGCTGCCGTCGAAGGAATCGTTCGCGCGCTGAACGGCCGGATTGTGATCGAGAGTACGGTCGGGGTGGGCACTCATATTCGGGCGGTTCTGCCTATTATCAAGGCTCCAGAGCCCGCGCACGTGGCGACCGCACGCGACGCGAGTTCCGGCGACGGACACGGCGCCGTGCTGATTGTCGACGACGAGCCGATGATCCGTAAGCTCGCCGGTACGTTCCTTAGGAAGCACGGCATCCCTGTGCTGGAAGCCGGCAGCGGCAGGGAAGCCATCGAGCGCCTCACCAGCGAAGGGGGCACTGTACGAGTCATCTTGCTAGACATGGCCATGCCCGAAATGCCCGGGGACGTAGCTTTACCCATTATTCGCAAACTACGGCCGGACATCCGGGTGATTGTCAGTAGCGGTTTCCAGGACCTCGATGTGCAGCAACACTTCGGTAACATCGAGGCGTGCAAATTCCTGCCCAAGCCTTACACACGCGAGCAATTACTTGCTGCGGTCCTTCCCGACGTGAGCAGGAAAGGCGGTGCGCCATGAATCAACCCTTGCGCCTTCTCTTGATTGAAGACTCGGAAAGCGACGCGGGGCTGATCGTGCGGCATCTGGAAAGCGCCGGTTACGATGTTCGCATGAACCGCGTGCAAACCGCCGACGCGCTGCGCGCGGCGCTGGCTAACCCGGAATACGACGTGATCATCGCCGACCATCACTTGCCCCAATTTGACGCCCCTACGGCTTTGGCGATCGTGCGCGAAGGCGGCCATGATATCCCGTTCCTGGTGGTTTCCGGCACCATCGGTGAGGACCGCGCAGTGGCCATGATGAAGGCGGGCGCCCACGACTATCTGATGAAGAACAATCTGGCGCGTCTGGCCCCTACTGTGGGGCGGGAGATTCGGGACGCGCTAGCCCGGAAAGACCTGCGCCGGGCCGAGGCGGAGCGGCAGAGGATCGAGGAGCAGTTCCGGCAGGCGCAGAAAATGGATAGCATCGGCCGTCTGGCCGGCGCCGTCGCGCATGATTTCAACAACCTGCTCACCGTGATTACGGGGTACGCGCAGTTTGGATTGAGTGAACTGACTCCGGAGGACCACTTGCACGAAGCGTTTGTCCAGATCGACAATGCGGCCAGGCGCGCGGCCGACCTGGCTCACCGACTGCTGGACTTCAGCCGGCCTCAGACCGCGGCATCGCGCGAGGTTGACCTAAATGATCTGGTGCGCAATTTCGAAAAGATGCTTACGCGCGTGATCGGCGATGCAATCAAGGTCGACGTCTCACTCGACCCACGCGCGGGAGCACTTCATGCCGACCCCGGCCAGATCGAGCAGATCCTGATGAACCTCGCCGTGAACGCGAGGGATGCCATGCCCGAGGGCGGCCGGCTGGGAATTGAGACTGCGTTCATTCCGGCGACCCGCCAGATCCAACTGAGTGTCAGCGACACCGGCATCGGTATGTCTCCGGCCGTGATGGCGCACATCTTCGAGCCATTCTTCACGACCAAGGCAGAGGGCAAAGGAACGGGCCTGGGTCTTGCGACTGTTTATGGAATCGTGAAACAGACCCAGGGCACGATCGAGGTGGCAAGCGAGCCAGGTAGAGGCACGACCTTTGCGTTGCTGTTCCCGGCCACGACGTTCCAACCTCGTGCCTGCTCCGCTTCGTAACATCACCTCAGCGCGATCGGATTCGTCAAGAGAAACGATACGGAGAAAAGCGCAGGAGCGTTGCCCTCTGCGGGGAAAGGGGCGACAGCCCTTATCCCCGCCTCAGCACATAGTGGCCCGGAGCGCCGGAGCGCGAACACCGCTCCGAATCAAAGGATTAACTTCTAGCGGCAGCTCGAAAATCAGAGCGGGACTCAGCAGGCGTAGGCCGTAGATCACATCCCGCCGCCAGCCGGTGAGCCACGATAGTCTTCCGATGCCGATGTGCACTGAGGCGCAGCACCTGGTCCGCCAGCTCAGGAACTCACGCACGCCAGCGGCGGTACGATAATGGGTAGTCGAATCGGAAACAGGAGGGAATTTGAATATTCGCAAACACGCCACCACATGTCTTTTGACGATGGGAGTTCTCGTCGCGCTCCCAGCCAGCTTACGGGCCGACAATTTGGCTTATATGCTCGGAACAGCGGCGCTGGGGGTCGAGAATCCGCTCGGGACCGTCGACCTTAAATCGGGCGCGTTTACTTTGATCGGCAATATGGGATCCGGGGGATATGACGGCTTGGCTGTTGCGAACGGTGTTCTGTACACCGAGCAGAACGGACTCCTTTATTCGGTCAACACCAGCAACGCAAGTCTCACCCTCATCGGCGGGCTGATCGGCAACAATCTCGCCACTTTCGGCTCAACCACAACTGGACTGTACGGCTTGGGCAGTACGGGTTCTTTTGATGAGGCTACCCTATTTTCGATAAATCCCCAGACGGGCGCCATGACGGCGGTTGGGCCGCTCGGCGCCAGCGCCGTACCTAATGGTCAAGGCTACTATGCGAGGCTGTCCGTAGGTTCCAGCACGCTGTACATGGAGTTCAACAGCAATCTCTACATCATCAACACGACCACCGGCGCAGCCACGCAGGTGGGAGCGACCGACAGTAACGGCTATCTAACCTCCGTGCCACTTTTCGAAAACGGCACTTATTACTCGGGCTCTGGTTCCGAAATTGGCACGATCAACGTCACCACCGGCCAGATCACGCCCGGCTCCGCGCTTTCCGGAGGACCAGGGTCCCTGGTCGGTCTTGCGCCCGATCCTCTGCCCGCGGCCCACCGCCATCAACACGTGCTGCCGGCGAACGCCTATATGCTCACAACAGCGGCGCAGGGAATCCAGAATCCGTTCGGGATCGTCGACCTCGACTCGGGCGCGTTCACTTTGATCGGCAATATGGGATCCGGGGGGTACGACGGCCTGGCGGTTGCGAATGGTGTTCTTTACACCGAACAGAACGGGCTGCTTTATTCGGTCGACACGGCCAACGCGAATCTCACCCTCATAGGAGGAGTGACCGGCACCCCAAATCTCGCCACTTTCGGCTCAACCACCACTGGACTCTACGGCCTGGGCAGTACGGGTTCATTTGATGTGGCTACTCTATTTTCGATAAATCCCCAGACGGGCGCCATGACGGCGATTGGGCCGCTCGGCGCCAGCGCCGTACCCAACGGTCAGGGCTACTATGCGAGCCTGTCCGTAGGTTCCAGCACGCTGTACATGGAGTTCCGCAGCAATCTTTACACCATCGACACGACAACTGGCGCGGCCACCCAGGTAGGCACTACCGACAGTAACGGGTATCTAACCTCCGTGCTGCTTCTTGAAGACGGCACTTACTATGTCGGCTTCGGTTCCGGCATTGCCACCATCAACGTTGCCACTGGCCAGATCGATCCCCACTCCTCGATTTTCGGAGCGGGAGGGTCCCCGGTCGGTCTTGCGCCCATCCTCTGACCACGGCCGCTCCGACTGTCACGCTAGTGGCGAATGCGGAGGGCGGTCTGGCTACGATTGCGCCCAACACGTGGGTGGAGATCCTGGGCTCCTCTTCTCGACAAAGCTGTCGCCATGTGTACGCACCGCCTGCGCTTCCAGCCATGTAGGGGGGGCATCGGGTCGACTGCTATTTCGCCGCGTGCTCTTCCGTTCGTTCCGTTTCCCTACGATAGAAAACCAAGTATGCCAGCCCGACGCTCATCGGGACCAGTCCGACGGATGCCGCGGCATAGGGCATGCCTTCCGTCTCGTCCCTGGCGGACTTCATATACTGGCCGACTTGCTCCTCGCTGGCGCCCTCGGCCTTGAGCAGTTGCGCCGTCCTGACTTTGGATTCGAGCGACAACGGCCGACGGTTGGCGGCGGACATGGAGAGCAGCACGAGGGAGATGCTGAGGCCGACGAACAGCCATTGCAGCCCGCGCAACAGGTAGATGCGCGGCAATTTCGACGGACGGGTCTCGGTGAGAGGAACCGGGATCCCCTTCTCGATCGCCGCCAGACGCTCCTGGTGCCGCGACAGCGCTTCGCGGTGGCGCAGGTAAAGAATCACTGTGAGAAAGGCGAGAAATGCTATGACAAAGGTGAGCATTCCCTCGAAGGCGGTTTCACCCGACATGGTTTCGAATTCTCCTTTTCAACCGTTGAGACCTTGCGCGACCATGCGAATGTTTCAACACTGCGCTGAAACATTGAGCCGCACAGCTCAGGTCTAAAATGACAGGTGCAACGGCGCGGTACGGATGGAAGATCTCATCAGGCAGCATCTCGAGCAAGGCCGGACGCGTGAGGCGTTCGATTTGCTCGCGTCGAGCTTCCAGGATCGGATCTACAGATTGGCGGTGGCCATTGTGGGGGACAGGACGCTGGCGGAGGATGCGGCGCAGGAGGCGCTGCTGAGGATATGGAAGGGTCTGGCCGGGTTTCGCGGCGGCTCGACGCTCAGCACGTGGATTTATTCGATCACCAGGAATGCCAGTCTTACCGCGCTGGCCGCGTCGCGGTCGCGCGCCGGCATTTCGATGGAGGAACCGTCGGCGCTGGCCGTCGCGGAAGGGCACGGCCGGCCGGGGGCGCCGGCCCGCGCGGTTTTGGACGTGGAGGCGATGGTAGGGCAGTTGCGGCCGCAGTACAGCCAGGTGTTGCGCCTCTATTACATGCAGGAGCGGTCGTATGAAGAAGTCGCGCGCATGCTCGATCTGCCTATGGGCACAGTGAAAACGCTGTTGCATCGCGCGAAACTGGAGCTGGCGGCGCAATTGACCGGGGCCTCGGTGAGAAAAGTATGAATACAGGTTGCAGCGAGTTCGAGAACCTCCTGGCCGGTTACGACGCGCTGGAAGAGGGCGAACGGGCGCGCGTGGATGCTCACGTGGCGCAGTGCGGCGCGTGCAGGGCCCTGGCGCAGACACTCTCCGAGCTCGGGACGGCCTTGAGCGCGGAGTATGGCGACGTGCGCGCGCCCTCCTCGCTCCTCGACCGGCTCGGCAGGCGGATTCCCGCCGATCCGCTTCCCAAGCCAAGCCTGCTGCCGGCGATTCTGGACATGGTGGCGTGGAGCGCAGTCGCGTGCGCGGGAGGGTCAGTGGCCTGGTTTGTTGCGCTCCCGGTCATCACCTTCACGGGAACGATGCTGTACGCGACAGCCGGGTTGCTGACGCTAAGCGGGGCTGGTATCACGCTTTGGGCGATGCGTGAGAGCGAAGACTGACCTTTGCGGCGAGACGCCAACGTTCGTGGGTGCGGCGGCGCTACGGCGCTCGTTTCTTCGGTAGCGCCCGGCGGTTTTGCCGCCGGTTCTTTGCTGCCACGCCGGCAGGAACGCAGACGCCGCGTCGAGCGGATTTTGGCAGTCTGAGGCAGTCGGAAGGCCCCACTCCGCGCGAGGCAATCAACGCGGAGCGGCTGCGCAAAGCGGGCTTCGCGATGACGACGGCCACCACAACTCCGATCAACGAAGCCCGGCCTGCGCGCGACGGTCGACCGCCCAGCGAACTGCCGTTGCTCGTGCAACTCATTACGGATGCGAGTGCCACGCGAAGTATTCGCGCCATCCTCTGGGCGCACGCCGCGCGAATACCGCGTCTTGCTGCCAGCAGTCTGGAGGCTTCAAGGTCGTTTAGGGCGATCACGTTCTCAATGTCATGTAGCGCCACTCTAATGCCGCGAGATCGAGCGGAGTATCATGGCAGACAATGCGATCTCGGCCAATCCGCCGGATCACTTTCGGAAAAGGGACGATTCTTGAGTTTCCCGGTATTAGGGCGCGAATTCGATCTGGATTCGCGCCCTGGCCCCGTATTTGGCGGAGCGCCCCAGCGCCCAGCTTTGTACGTCGACTTTGTAAGTAGATGATTTTAGGTGGTTTGGTAGCGCTAACGGGAATCGAACCCGTATTTAAGCCTTGAGAGGGCTCCGTCCTAACCGTTAGACGATAGCGCCACGGTCGCAGAATTTCATCTTATCAGAACCGGGGCCAACCGTGACATGCTTGCTTGCGCAGTGCTTGCGCTCGCACAGGCACAGCACCGTGATCGACTTACTTGCGGCGTGGCTGCCCACCCCCGGTTTCCGGTGCCTTGCCGATCTCCGCATGTCCCATCGGTCTCGCGGGATAATGGAAGAGCTATGCGGCGGCTGCCTCTCCTCTTCCTGCTCCCTTGCCTCCTGGCCGCCGACGATCACTGGATCAAATTCACGTCGGGCCCGTTCGAGGTTTTGACTGACGCTGGCCAGCGCGGCCGCGAAACCATGGTTCGTTTCGAAGAGTTCCGCCACGCGCTGGGCGAGGTGGTGGGGGAAACCAATCTCCAGACGCCGCAGCCCGTACACATTCTGCTTTTCAAGAACGCGCGCGGCTGGAGCACGAACGATTCCATCATCCAGGGCCGCGGTTGCTATGCGATAGTGCTTGAGGATAAGGCCCCGGTTTCGCCGGCTGTGTGGAGCGAACTCACCCGCCTGTTTCTGGCCACCAACACCGCGCAGATGCCGCCGGCTTTCGAGCACGGCCTGATCGAATTCTTCTCCACTTTCAATGTCAAAGGCATTCAGATATCGGTGGGCGCGCCGCCGCCCCAACCGGATATGGATTGGGCCCGCATTCACCTGTTGGTCACCAACCCGGAATACTTCGGCCGCATCAGAGTGCTGTTGTACAATCTGCGCAAGGGCGTGGATGAGGACCCGGCTTATCGCAATGCCTACGGGAAATCCGCCGCGGAAATCGAGATGCTGGTGCGGCGGCATTTCGAGGCGGGCAATTTTCAACCCGGCACCATTTCCAGTTTGCCGATGGCGCCGAAAGATTTCATCGAGCGGAGCGTCTCCGATACCGACGCCCGTCTGGCGCGCGCAGATCTGCTGGCCGGCGATCAATCAGCCGCCGAGTATGCGACGCTGCTGCGCGCCCACCTGAAAATCGCCGAAGCCGAAGAGGGCCTGGGACTGCTGGCTCTGCGCGATCATCGACTGGACGAAGCCCGCCGCCACTTCTCCGCCGCGATGGATGCGCAGAGCTCAAGCGCGCGCTGCTACATCGAGTACGCCAAACTCGAACCGGATAACGCCAAGGCGACGCAGGCGCTGCTGCGCGCCGCGGGTATCAATCCAAAGCTTGACGAGCCATTCGCGCTGATGGCCGCGCGCGATACCGATTCCGCCAAACGCACCGCGCACTGGAAAGCCGCCGCCGAGCGCAATCCACGCAATCCCGCGTACTGGAAAGCGCTGGCTGAATGCTACCTGGCCGATCACAACTACGCGGAAGCCGCCAAGGCGTGGAGCGCGGGCGAACAGGCCGCTACCGATCCGGCCGAGCGCGAGCGCATGCACCAGGCGCGCGTCGCGATCGAACAACAGCACGCCGACTACGAAGATGCCGAGCGGCAGCGCAAAGCCGACGAGGACGCCCGCGCCCTCGCTCAACTCAAGCAGCAGGCGCTCGCCAACGTGCACGCGCTCGAATCCAAATACAATGACGGCTCCGCCCAGCCGGGGCAGAAGCCCGTGCCGTGGTGGGACGGCCCCACTCCCGGCGGCAAAATTCACGGCATGTTGAAACAGGTGGAGTGCCTCGGATCGCAAGCGCGTGTGGTGGTTGAAGGAGACGATCACAAGACCGTCAAACTGCTGGTCGCCGATTCCGCCAAGGTGGCGATCCTGGGCGCCAGTGGGCAAACGCTGGGCTGCGGCCGGCAGACGCCTCGCCCGGTGTCGATCGCATACTTTCCCAAACCCAACGTCCGGCTGGGCACTGCCGGCGAAGTGGCCACCATCGAATTCCAGTGACCGATTCTCATGATGCGGCGCCTGTCCGCTGGCTGCTGCTGTCCGTTTTCGTACTTTCTTCGGCCATCAACTATCTCGACCGCCAATCGCTGGCCACGCTGGCGCCGCTGGTGCGCGCCGAGTTTCATTTGTCGAACGCGGACTACGGGCTCATCCTCGCCGCGTTCTCGATCACATACGCCGCCAGCGCGCCGCTGGCCGGAGTGCTGATCGATCGCACCGGCCTCAGCCGCGTCATCAACATCGCGGTTGGCTTGTGGTCTTGCGCCGGCATCGCCACCGGCTTGACGCACGGATTCGCTGGCCTGCTGGGCTGCCGGGCGGTGCTCGGCGCCGGCGAAGCGGCCGGCATTCCCGCGGCGGGCAAGGCGATCCGCCAATACCTGCGCCCCGCCGAACGCGCCCTTGGCAACGCGCTCAATCAAGCCGGCGTCAGCCTGGGAATGGTGCTGGCCCCGCCCGTGGCCACGTGGATTGCGTTGCAGGCCGGTTGGCGCGCCGCCTTCGTCGCAACCGGCGTGCTCGGCCTGCTCTGGATTCCGATTTGGAATTGGGCGGCGCGCCGCAGCGGCCCTGCGCCGCCTCTCCAAGCCGAAACCGCCGAAACCACCAGCCTGCTGCGCGACCGCCGGCTGTGGGCTTTCGTTGCAGCCAACGCTCTCAGCATGATCGGCTACTCGTTGTGGACCAACTGGACTACGCTTTATCTTGTGGATGTGCACCACCTGACGGTCGCCCAAGCCGCCTGGTATGCGTGGATTCCCCCGCTGGCGGCGACGCTGGGCGGATTCGCCGGCGGCTGGCTATCGCTACGCTTCATCCGCCGCGGTGCGCCTCCGCCGCGCGGGCGTTTCCGCGTGTGCCTGCTGGCAAGCATAGTGGCGCTGGTCACCGCGGCGGTGCCCGCCGCGCCAACCGCCGCCTGGGCCGCCGCCGGAATCTCGCTCAGCATCTTCGCCGTGGCTGCCTTCAGCGTGAATATGTACACGTTGCCGCTTGATGTATTCTCCGGCGCTCACGCGGCCTTCGCGGTCTCCTGCCTGGTGGCTTCCTACGGCGCCGTGCAGGTGGTCGTCTCGCCGGCATTCGGCCGTCTCATCGATCTGTACGGCTACGCGCCGGTCACCTCCATCGCGGCCGTTATGCCGCTGGCGGCTTCGGCAGTTCTGTGGAGCACGAGGTCGATCGAGTGAAACAGTGGTTTAAGCGCTGGATCTTCTCGCTGCTCGGCAAAGATCCCGAAGCCGTGGTGGTGACCTTTGCGACCGGCGATGCCGAGCCGTGCCGCCGCATGGCGGAAGAAGTGCGCGCGCTGGTGCCCGATCGGCGTCACTTTGTGGCGACCGAAGCCAACTGGCCCGAGTTGCGCCGCGAGTTACGGCGCCACCGCATTGGGCTCGCCCCGGTGATGCTCACGCGCCAGTCGAGCTCCCTGCGCCGCGCGGCGTACCTGTTGGCTCCGCGCAAAATCCTGGCTTATAACTCGCGCCTGGAGCGCCACCATCTGCGACCCAGCCTGGCGTCCTTTTTGTTCTGGCGCGGCGTGCCGCTCGACCGCATCTATCTGCGTCCCTGGTGGTGGCCCTGGCCGAAGCGCGAACATACCGTAACGCCCACGGGCGATCGCGTGCTCGATGGCCGGCCTTGCTCGCTGGAGCGCCGCCGCATCGCAGTGCTCTCGCCTTACTTCCCCTACCCGCTCGCGCACGGCGGGGCGGTGCGCATCTTCAACCTGCTGCGCGAGGCCGCGCGCGAGTTCGATATCGAGCTATTCGCGTTCACCGATGACGATGCCTCGCCGCCGGCTGCCCCAGTCCTCGAATTCTGCGCGCGCGTGGTCCTTGTCACCAAGCCCCGCTACCGCGAGCCGCGCTGGTCCACGCTACTGCCGCCGGAGGTCCACGAATTCCGCTCGCCCGCCATGCAAAAGGCCATCGCGCGGGAGCGTGCCGCCTTCGGCTTCGAGGCGCTGCAGGTTGAATACACGCAGCTCGCCCGCTATGCCGGCGATGCGCTGGTGGAGCACGATGTCACCTTCGATCTGTTCGCTCAGATCGCGCGCCGCGAGCGGACTCTCACCGCCTGGTTGGACTGGTTTCGCTGGCGCCGCTTCGAAACCCGCGCCGTTCGTGCCGCCCGCCGCGTAGTGGTGATGTCGCCCAAGGACGCGGAGATGCTCGGCCCCAAGGCAGCGGCTGTTGTGATCGAAAACGGTGTTGACCTGGCCCGTTTTGAGCCGGCGCCGGAAACGCCGGGGCAGCGTCTGCTGTTCATCGGCTCTTTCCGTCACTTTCCGAACGTGGCCGCTTATCGGTTTTTCACCGAGCGCGTCTGGCCGCTGCTGCGCGACAAGTTTCCGCAAATGGAGCTGACCGTGGTCTGCGGCCCCGATCATCTTACTTATTGGCGCGCCTTCGCCGAAACGCCGGAGCCCGCCGCGGACCCGCGCATACGCCTGCTCGGATTTGTCGCCGACGTCCGCCCGCTCTACCGCGAAGCCAATCTCATCATCGTGCCCACCACCGTCTCCGCCGGCACCAACGTAAAAGTTCTCGAAGCCATGGCCATGCGGCGCGCGGTGGTCTCCACCACGTCCGGATGCGCCGGCTTGGGGCTGCTCGATCGCCACAGCGTTTGGATCGCCGATACGCCGGAATCGTTCGCCGCAGGCATCGCAACCCTCATCGCCGATTCCGACCGCCGCGCGCAAATCGCCGATGCCGCCTTCTGGCACGCCAAACGCAACTTCGACTGGGAGGCTATTGGCGAAAAACAGCGGGCGCTGTTGCGGGAGCTGGTGCGCGTACGGGGAGGTTGACAGGCGAAAGCGCCTGCCCCACTCACATCGAATGGCTGCAAGGCGCGTGGGGCAGGCGCCCCGGTTTTCGGGCCCGAGGCGGATTTCGCCTGTCAACCCCTACTCCACTACCGCCCCCGCTTTGCGGAACGCTTCCTCAACGGCTTCCTTATCCCAGCCGCAGCTCACGAACAGTTCCTGCCGAGCGCCCGCGCTCAAGGCAATTGCCTTCCATCCGTTCTGCGTTGGCACCGTCACGCGCACGCGTACTTTGCCCTTGGCATCTCGCACTGGCCGGATCACGCCCGGAATCACCGAGCGGATTTCCGGGTTCGCCCGCAGCAGCTCTTCCAGCACCGCGCGCACGCCATCGATGATGCTGTGCTCCACCTTGAGCCGGTCGTGTGCTGTTCTCAGGCGCATATGGGCCCTGCTGGGAAAGAGCCGGTCCAAACACCGGCGACCGACGTGGCGCACGCACTCGTGCGTGCCGTGTCGAAACTCATTTCGACACCTGCTCTTGGCCGAGCAACCGGGCGTCGGCAAAAGTGCCGACGTGGCACGCACGAGTGCGTGCGCCACGTCGGAATCGCGCTGTTATGACACTCACGCCCACCCCTCGCCGCCGCGCAGCGGCACGAAGCGGCACAGCGTCGACACCCGGCAGTCGGTGTGCCCCGCATGCAGGTCGACCACGCGCAGCTCCTGGTCTTCGAACTGCCCGACCGGAATTACCAGGCGCCCCGGATCGCGCAATTGATCGAGCAGCGCCGGCGGCACATCCGGCGCGCCGGCCGCGACCGTTATGGCGTCATACGGCGCCAGCGGCGCATATCCCAGCGACCCATCGGCTGCAATCACCTCGATGTTGCCATCGCGGCCGGTGCGCCGCAGATTGTGGCGGGCCAATTCGGCTAGTTCCGGAATCAGTTCGAGCGAAACCACGCGCACGGCGAGCGCTCCCAACACCGCCGCCGCATATCCGCAGCCGGCGCCCACTTCGAGCACCGTCTCCGTGCCTTCCAGCTCCAGTTCCGCCGCCATCAGCGCCGTCATGTAGGGCTGCGAAATCGTCTGTCCGAATCCGATCGCGACCGGCTCGTCGCCGTAGGCCGCGATCCGCGAGTCCAGCGGCACGAACTCCTCGCGCGGAATCTCGCCCATCGCCCGAAGCACGCGCTCGTCGTGGATGCCGCGCCGCCGCAGTTGCTTCTCGACCATCCCCTGCCGCTCCGCGGTCCAATCTGGAATCACACTTCCGCCTCAACCTTATAATAACGATGATGGCTCACCAGATCACGCTGATCCCGGGCGATGGGATTGGGCCCGAAGTCGCCGATGCGACCGCGCTCGCAGTAGAAGCGACCGGCGCCGCGATCGAATGGGAACGCGTCGATGCCGGAGCGCGGGCGCTGGCCGAGCACGGCCAGTTGTTGCCCGACGACGTTTTCGCTTCGCTAGAAATGACGCGCGTCGGGCTGAAGGGCCCCACCACCACGCCTATCGGCGGCGGCCACCAAAGCATCAACGTGGTTCTCCGCAAGAAGCTGGGGCTCTACGTGAACTTCCGCCCAGTGCTGACGCTGCCCGGCCTCAAGACGCGCTTCGACGATCTCGCGCTCGACATCGCCATCTTCCGCGAGAACACCGAGGACCTTTACGCCGGCCTGGAGCACGAGGTGGTTCCGGGCGTGGTGGAGAGCCTGAAGATCATCACCGAAAACGCCTCGTTGCGGATTGCGCGGGCGGCTTTTGAGTTCGCCCGCCGCGAAAGCCGCAAAAAGGTCACCGCCATCCACAAGGCCAACATCATGAAGCTGAGCGACGGCTTGTTCTTGAAATGTTGCCGCCAGACAGCCGCGCAGTTTCCCGAAATCGTCTACAACGAACTCATCGTCGATAACGCCTGCATGCAGCTCGTCATGCGCCCGCAAATCTTCGACGTGCTGGTGCTGCCGAATCTCTATGGCGACATCGTTTCCGATCTCGCCGCGGGCTTGGTCGGCGGCCTCGGCATCGTACCCGGCGCCAACATGGGCGATCACCACGCCATCTTCGAGGCCGTCCACGGCACCGCTCCCGATATCGCCGGTAAGGGCCTCGCCAATCCGACGGCCCTGATGCAATCCGCCGCACTGATGCTCGCCCACATCGGCGAGCGCGACGCTGCCCAGCGCCTGAAGAGCGCCGTCGCCCAAGTTTACGCGGAAGGCAAGCATCTCACCGGCGACGTTGGCGGCCGAGCCGGAACCGCCGAGTTCACCGCCGCCATAGTGCGCCACATCGCTGGCTAGGAGCAGCCACCGTGGGGCAGGCGCTTTCGCCTGCCAACCAGATTCGGCAGCCCGTGGAAGGCATCTCCTACCAGGTGGTACAGTAGCCTCCATGATCCGTGTTCTGTTTATCCCGCTGTTTGCGGCTGCCCTGTTCGCGCAGCCTCTCAATCCGCCCAAGCCGGAACTGCTCTGGCCCGATGGCGCTCCCGGCGCGCTCGGTAACGCTGACGCCGACAAGCCCTCGCTCACGCCTTACCTGGTGCCCGAAGGCCGCGGCACGGGCACCGCCATCGTCGTCTGTCCCGGCGGCGGGTATGCGCACCTGGCGCTCGATCACGAAGGCGTGCAAATCGCGCAGTGGCTAAACTCGATCGGCGTCGCGGCGTTTGTGCTCCAGTACCGGCTCGGCCCGCGTTATCACCACCCCATCGAACTGGGCGACGCGCAGCGCGCCATCCGCACGGTGCGCGCCAAGGCCGCGACATACCGCGTGCTGCCCGACCGTATCGGCATCATGGGCTTTTCCGCCGGAGGCCACCTGGCGTCCACCGCCGCTACGCACTTCGATCCCGGCAACCCCGATGCCGCCGACGTGATCGACCGCGTCTCCAGCCGCCCCGATTTCGCCGTGCTGGTTTACCCAGTCATCACGTTTACTGCGCCGTATCTGCACCAGGGCTCGCGCGACAATCTACTGGGGCCGGACCCCGATCCCAAGCTGGTCGAGAATCTCTCGAACGAGTTGCAGGTCACCGCCGCCACGCCGCCCACGTTCCTCTTCCATACCACCACCGATCCGGTCGTGCCGGTGGAAAACAGCGTGCTCTTTTACCTCGCGCTGCGCAAGGCCGGCGTCCCGGCCGAGATGCACATCTACGCGCAAGGACCGCATGGAGTCGGCCTGGCGGCGACCGACGAAGCGCTCGCCACCTGGCCCGCAAGGCTGGCCGATTGGCTGAGGGTGCGCGGGTTGCTGAACGGAGGGGCGAGATAGCGGCGCAACCGCCTGCTTTACGCGCGGCGCAATATACTGGTTGAATGCTGAAAAACCGCTCCGTGCCGGCGGATATCATGCTACCCCATCTCACATATCGGAACGTTGCCGATGCGATGATTTGGCTGACAAAAGCGTTCGGCTTCACCGAACATTTTCGATATGGCGAACCGGGCGGCCCGGTCCAAGGCGCGCAGATGCATCTCGGCGATGCGTGGATCATGCTCGGCAGCACGCGGCCGGGGCGCGACGCGCCCGCACAGGCTGGGCACCAGACTCAGAGTCTCACCGTATTCGTCGAAGACGTTGAAGCGCGCTTCGAGAGAGCGAAGGCGGCGGGCGCTAAGATCGTCGAGGATCTTCACGAGACCGCTTACGGCGAGTTCCAGTTCGCGGTCGAAGACCTGGAGGGCCATCAGTGGCTCTTCTCCCGGCACGCGCGGGACGTGAGCCCCGAGGAATGGGGCGCGACGGTAGCGGGCAGCTGATCGCTCCTTCAGATCACCAGCACTCGATGGTCCGCGCAGTCTAGCTGGATCGATTCGTAGAGCTGGTCGATCAAATCCGGGCCGTGTTTGGCGATGAAGGGCAGGATCGAGTACAGGCGTTCCTGCAAATGCCGTTCCGGGTAGATCAAGCCATAGAGTGACGCGGCGTCGCGGCTGGCGCGCTCGTCGCGGCGCATCGTTTCGCGGCCGGTCTTGGCCTGGATCTTGGCGACCTGGTGGCGGATCTTGCGGGCGCTGGTGGCCAGGGCTTTTTCGAGCGTGGGGTCGAAAGCCAGCAGGCGCGCGCGCAGCCGCTCCACGGCGGCATCCACATCCGTCAGGGTGTCGTGCAGGCGCATCGTCAGATCGGGCGGGACCAGCGCGGCGGCCATGCGTTCGCGCAAAGCCTCTTTGCCATGGAAGAAATCGGCCAGCGAAAGGCCATAACGATCGATGCGCTTCTGGCTGAGGCTATCGAGGATGGTGAAGCCGGCGCGCGGCACGGCCACCGGCATGCGTCCCAGGATCCGGCTGTAGAGCACTTCCGACTGCGCGATATACGCGGCTTCGGCGGGGCCGAGAATGCTGGCTACGGTGGGAAGAATCGAATCCTGCACCACCGGCCGCAACAGGGCATTGGGCGAAAGCTCGGCCGCGCGCGCAGCCAACTCGGCTGAAGTGAAGCGGCGGCCGTTGAGCTGGTAATCGCCATTGTGACGGCGCAGCGTCAGGCGCTTGCCGTTCTCGAGCAGGAAGAAGAAAGCGTTCTGCGGTTCGACGTGGACCTGCGCGTGGTAGCCGGCCTCGACCAGCTCGCGGTTGCGCTCGAGTACCGCAGCGGTCAGCTCCGGCGCCCGCTCCACGGCGCTGCGCAGCACCGGCGCGGCGAGCTCGCGGAAGGCGGGCAGCATGGGATCGACGTGAGGAATATCGAAACGCTGGAGCAGCCGCCGCAGCAGATCGCCGAAGGCCTGGCCCATAGTGCGGCCCGTTACGTAGGTTTCGGTAACCAGAGCGACGGCCTCGTCTGCGAATGGCAGGCCCGCCAGCGCCGCGCGCAACTCGTCGATAGGAGGCGCGGCCAGATCGATCCCGCCCACCGGCTGCGCCCCGGTCTGGCGCCGCATTTCCAGTTTCACCGGCTGGTGTTGGGCGTCGAAGACCCACGTGTGGTTGACCTCGGCGAAATCGTGGTCTTCGGTGGCCAGCCAGAATACCGGCACGGCGGGCAGACCTTGCGCGGTGAGCCATTCCGCCAGGCGGGCGGCGTGCAGTGCTTTGTAAATGGTATAGGCGGGGCCGGAAAACAGCCCGACCTGCTGGCCCGCCGCGACAGCGAGCGTGCCACGTTGCGCCAGGCGCTCGAGGGAGAGGCTTGGCGGATTCTGCACGCGCAAGGCTTCCACCAGCGCGGCGCGCCGCTCCGGCGCCATGTCAACTGCCCGAGCCGCCGCCTGAAACGCCGCAAGATCGCGCAGCGGGTGATGGTAGAAACGCGCGGTGCGATCGGGATGATAGGAAATGTCCGTGGACAAACGCGTGACACCGGGCAGTTCGGTCTGGCGGACGCAGCTACAGGGCATGACGGGAGTCATTTAGCTGATGATTCTGTGAGGCTTCCGGATGCAAGCCATTCTCGTCAGCCACGCGCGAACCGCGAAATGTCGTTGAAGACGGCGAATGCCAGCAACATCATGATGAAGACGAAACCGACCTTGAACACGGCTTCCTTCACGTTCAAGCTCAGATCGCGCTGCATCACCATCTCGATCAACAACATCAGGATCGCGCCGCCATCCATGATGGGGATGGGCAGCAGGTTGAAGATGGCCAGTTGCAGGCTGATCATGGCCATGAAGCCGAGAAACTCCGCGGCTCCCTCGCGCGCCGCTGCGCCCGACATTTGGGCGATACCGATGGGGCTCGAGAGGTTCTTCGGCGACATGCGCCGCTCGATCATCCCCTGAATCACTTTGACCAGCAGAAAAGCGCCCTTGCCGTTCTCTTCGAGCGACGCCTGCAAAGCCTTGGGGAACGCGAGCCGGGTGGTGGTGAAATGAAGCTTCTGCTGCGGCCCCACGCCGATCATCCAGTGCTTCGGGCCATCCAGTTCGGCCATCACCGGCTGCACCAGGACGCGATAGGTTTGGCCGTCCCGACGGTACTCGATCTCGATGGGCTTGCCGCCGCTGTTGCGGGTTGCCTCCTGAAACCGGGTCGGTGAGTGTATCGGCTGTCCGTTGACCGCCAGGATCAGGTCGCCTTTCTTGAGACCGGCTTTTTCCGCCGGGTAGCCCGGCTCGACGAAACTGAGCTGGAGCTCGCCCCGTTCGTCCCAGCCGGCGTAGCCCACGCCGAGGCGCTCGCTGAGGGTCGGCGTCACGATGAAGTCGAGATCCCGCCCATTCCTCTCAACGGTGAGATACAGGGGCCGGTACGCTCCCGTGACCTCCTTCTCGCCGATATCCTCCCAGGTGGGATTCCGCTTGCCGTCGAGCTTGACGATGCGGTCGCCATCCTGGATCCCCGCCTGAGCGGCGGGCGAGCCGGCGGCCACATGGTCGATCACCGCGTAGAGGTCCTCGTCGGAGATCTTCTGATACTTGAACATGTACAGGCCGGTCAGGATGGCGATGGCCAGCACCACGTTCATGATCGGTCCCGCCGCGGAGATGATGACGCGCTGCCAGCGCGGTTTCGAAAGCAGGCTGCGCGGATCGGCGGGGCTGCCCTCCGGCAGAGCGAGCGCGGCCGGGCTGTCGGCCTTCACCTGCTCCAGCACCGCCGCGTCGCCGGCCATCTTCACGTAACCGCCGATCAAAATGGCAGAGACCCGGTAATCGGTTTCGCCGCGGCGAAATCCGAACAAACGCGGACCGAAGCCCAAGCTGAAAGACTCCACTTTGACATTGAAATAGCGGGCTGCCCAAAAATGGCCCAACTCATGGATCATAATCATGACCCCGATCAGCACCAGCAGCCAAAGAATGTTCTCGCCAATTGCAACCATGGGTTTCCCTAAGCCGTCACTACGCGGCTAGTCAATTCGCGCGCCACGCGCCGCGACTCCGCGTCGATCTCCAGCACTTCCCCCACCGAGCTCGGCCAGCGAACGGGCACTCTCGAAAGGCACTCGCTGACCACTTCATGAATCCCCAGGAATCCGATTTTCTCTTGCAAGAAGGCTTCTACCGCAACTTCGTCCGCGGCATTTAACGTGCAAGCGGCCGAACCGCCGATCTCCTGGCACTCATACGCTAACCGCAACAGAGGATATTTGGGCACGTCGGGCGGATAGAATTCCCACCGCCGCGCCTCGTTCCAATCGATCTTCGGCACCGGCGCCTCCGCCCGCTCCGGATAGGTCAGGGCATACTGGATGGGCATGCGCATGTCGGTGGCGGCAATTTGCGCCAGCACACTGCCATCCGTGTATTCGATCATGGCGTGCACGGTGGATTGCGGATGGATCACCACGCCGACTTGGGAGGGCGTGAAATCGAACAGCCAGCACGCTTCGATCACCTCGAGGCCTTTGTTCATCATGGTGGCGGAATCGATGGTGATGCGGTTGCCCATCCTCCATGTTGGATGATTGAGAGCCTGGGCGGGAGTCACCGAAGCGAGCGCCGAGGCCGGAGTCTCGCGGAACGGTCCGCCGGAAGCGGTCAGGATCAGCCGCGCCACCTGGCTACGGCTGCCGGCGCGCAAACATTGGTGGGCGCCGTTGTGCTCGCTATCCACCGGAAGGAGTTCGGCGCCAAACGCTCGGACCGCTTCCATCACCAGCTTGCCCGAGCATACCAGAACCTCTTTGCTCGCCAGGCCGACTCGCTTTCCGCGGATAATCGCTTCGAAAGTGGCTGCGAGGCCGGCAACACCGACGATGGCCGAGATCACCGTGTCGACTTGCTCTGCCACTGAAACCTGGATGCGCGCAGCAGCACCGGCCAGCAGTTCCGGCCACTCCGCGCGCGGCAGCCCGGATTCCGCCAGCAGTTCGGTGAGGCGGGCCAGGGCTTCCGGCGTCGCCACCGCCGCCACCTGCGGACGAAACTCGACTATCTGTTTCGTCAGCGTCTCCACGTTTCGCCCCGCCACCAGAGCGTACACCCGGTAGAGTTGGCGGTTGCGGCGGACCACATCAAGGGTATTGGTGCCGATGGACCCGGTTGAGCCTAGTACGGTTAGCGTTCTCATCGAGCCGCCTGCGGGGACGTAACTGTCATAATATCACGAGGCATTCCGAACACCCCGGAAATTTAGACGTGGCGCGGCCAGTCCTGTTTGCCGTGTCGAGAGTCCGACCCCTGATGCGGTGGAACTTGGGTTGAGCCAGGCGGGTCAGCTCATTTTTCCTCAGTGTGCGGAAAAAGCCGGATAACATCAGGAGTTCGGAGAGCCGTCTCGACATTCTCCTCCTTCCGAGGCGCCTTGCCGTTCCCTGGAGTCGCCGTGCATGCCAATACCTTGCCGCTGGAGTCTTTCTGTGGTTTTTGGAAGACCTCTTGACCCTTTCGGGCGCCGGGGAGGTTGCTTCAGGGGTCTATATTAGAGGTTAGTCTCGCTTTGGTGGGAGTTGCCTCCCCGGCTTAATTCCAATAATAGTAGATTCTGATTTTGGAAGCAATAGAAATCTGTATTTTTTGTTTTTTTCCTTCAAGCCTTGACTTCAACCCCGGCCATTTTCTCTAACACCTTGATAGTAGAGCAGAAATCGTCGTCGCCGAGACCAGAGGAGATGGCCATCTGGAAGATTTGCTGTGTGAGAGATGTCACAGGCAGGGGTACGCCTAGTTCCTTTCCGGAGTCGAGCATGAGGCCGATGTCCTTGTGCATCCACTTGGTGGCGAAGTTTGCCTGGAAGTCGCGGCGTAAGACGAATGGGGTCTTATAGGAGATTAGCCCCGATTTGGCGGCCGAGGCGTCCAGAACTTCGAACATCAGTTGCGGATCGACGCCGCCCTTGGCCGCCAGCACCATGCCTTCGTTGAACGCCATCATGAGGTTCGACAGAATCAGGTTCTGCGTGAGCTTAGCTTGCAGACCCATGCCAGCGCCGCCGCAATAGAACAGGCGCTTTCCCATCGGCTCGAAATAGGGCTTGATGCTCTCGAAAATGGCCGCGTCTCCGCCGACCATGAAGGTCAGGTTGCCGCTCTCGGCGCCAGGCGTGGACCCGGTACAAGGCGCGTCGAGCATCTCGATGCCTTTCCTCTTGAGCACTTGGCCGATCTTGCGGCTTTCGCTGGGGCTGATGGTGCTCGCGTCGGCGACCACCGTGCCCGCGCGCGCGCCCGCGCCGACTCCGTCCGGACCCAGGATGACGGAGCGCGCCATCTGCGTGTCGCCCACACAGAGAAAGATGCAATCGGCATTTCCCGCCACTTCTTTGGGCGTGGCGCAGTAGCGCCCCTTTTCGGCGTCCGCCAATTTGCGAGCCTTCTCCCCCTGGTTGGACCAAAGTGCGACTTCATGCCCGGCGCGGAGCAGGTTGCGCGCCATGGGGTAACCCATCATGCCGAGTCCGAGGAATCCAAGTTTTGCCATAGAGAGGATTGTACCGCGGGTCCCGGTAACGCCGGCGGTCTTGCCGCCAGTTCTTTGACTACACAAAGAACGCGCGCCAGGTGGACACCACCAGCGCGTGCGTCACCACGCTGGCGCGAATGCTGCCGGCCTGGTTGCGGGCACGGCCGCACAGCCAGCCGAGCACCGTGACAACAGGCACCCAGCGCCAGTTGGGGAAACCGCGAAACCAAAGATGTGCCAGGCCGAACACGATCGCGGTAAGCAGCAACGCCGCGCGCGCATTGCCGGTCCAATCTTCCATCCAGCGCTGCAACACACCGCGGAACAGGAATTCCTCCGCCAGCGAGCTCACCCAGAGAGAGCCGAAGAAGGTGCCGATGACGATCCACAATGGAGCCGGCGCGCTTGCCAAATGCGCGGTTCTGAGCAGTAGCGCCAGTGGTCCACCCACCAGCAGGAAGAAGAGGTAGTGCCGCGCGCCGATGATCCATTCCCGCTGGTTTGGCCAAAAGCCATAGCCGGTTTCCGCCGTGGGGCGTTGCAGCATCAAGGTCAGCGCCACCACATGGAGCAGGCCGATCGCGCCAAGAGTCTCCAGGTGCTGGCCGAAGAGGCGCGGGTATATCCTGTCGAAATAGTGGCCCAGCGTGACCCAGCCGATCAGCACCAGAAACGCCGAGTCCAGCAGCGCCGCCGCCGGCAGAATCACATACCACAAGCTGACCGCCAGACCCAGCGCCACCAAGCGGACCAACGCCAGCCAGTCAAAACCGACCGGGCCCAGGCAGCACAGCAGGTACGGAAGCAGCAGCGAGCCAGTGAGGATGGCAGGCAGCGTCGACGAAGCCCGACCGGAGTGCAGGACGTTCAGGCTGGCCAGGCGTTGCCGCACCTCCGGGAAACCGGCCAGCAGATAGAATGGATATTCCGCCAGGAAAGCGGCGATCACCGGCAGCGCCGCGGCGAATGGAATGCCCTTGGCCCGCGCGAATAGCAACCCCACCACGCCCAGCACCATCCAGCCGGCCAGCAGGGCCGCCCGGAAGCCGCCAAACGTTTTGGCCATCGGCCTCATTCTAACATCGCTGCCGTGGTTGCCCGCCGCGCGCGCGCAGGAGGCCCCGCCCAACCTGGCTAAACTGGTGGCGCATCGCGAAAGCGAAACCGAAGCCGAGCGCAACCAGTACACCTACCGGCAGACCCTCACCGTGGAGCAGTTGGACGAACGCGGCATCTTGCGCGGCCAGTACCGCGAGGTGCGGGACATCATTTTCTCACCGCAGCAGGAGCGCTCCGAAGTGCTGATCGGCAAGCCGGAAAACGGCCTCACCAGGCTGAAGCTGACGCCGGAGGACTTTCGCGACTTCCGCGACATTCAGCCGCTGGTGCTCACCGAAGACCGCTTATGGAACTACGAAACCAAGTCGAAGGGCGACGAGACCATGGATGGCGTGGACTGCTGGGTATTGCAGGTGCGTCCGCGGCAGATTCTCGAGGGGCAGCGATTCTTTGACGGGCTGATCTGGGCGGACAAGAAAGATTTCAACATCGTGCGCATCGAAGGCCACGCGGTGCCGCAGATTCTATCCACCCAGAGCGAAAACCTGTTCCCCCGCTTCACCACCGTGCGCAAACCGGTCGATGGCAAGTATTGGTTCCCGGTTTACACGCTGGCCGACGACACGCTGCAATTCCGCGCCGGCCCGCAGCGCGAACGCCTGCGCATTTCCTACAGCAACTACAAGCGGTTCGCGGTGGATTCGACGTTCACGCCGAAGTGAGGCGACCGGGGGACAGACTACACTGTCCCAAGGCGCCGCTCTTGCGCCGCGTGGACGGTGCTGTCTGTCCCCCGCACCGAGTTTGTCCCCCGCACCGACTTCGCACCTACGAGCGGCATCCAAACCGCATCAACCTTCGATAACTTGCCGGAAAGAGGAGCGCGTCCGGACAATGGGAACTGGATTCCCGTGACCAACCCTTTCCTCGCTTACATCTCTCAAGGCCAACTCTACATGCAAGGCGACGGCGCCAGCCGGATTCTGGAGAGCCCCTTTGGGCGTTCTCTGCGGGATCGAGCCATCCAGATCTATAACCGGAACGCATGGAAGACGCAGGGCCGCGGAGGACAGGCTCTGAGCAGCGCAGTCCATGCGTGCCCTGAACGCGACCCGGGCGAGTTTCGGATCGCCATCACGAGCGTCGCGCGCGGCCTCAATCCGGGCGAACTATTGTACACGCTCGAGACCGATGAGATCAGCGGGGTGTTCGCCAGGAACGATGCCGGGGCCGAACAGCGGCTCTTTCACACCGCCGATTTTCGTGTTCGCCACCTCGACGCGCGTCCGACCGGCGACGAGTTCGCGGTTTCCATCTACCACCGTAACGGCAGCGCGAATGTCGCGGTATTGAAGACCGATGGATCGGACCTGACCGAAGTGACCGACGGCGAATCGGCGGATGAGGCGCCATGTTGGGCGCCCGGTCCCGGACGCCGCCTGGTATTTCAGAGTGCCGGTCTCGCGCGGGACCCGCGCGGACGCTACGCCGGGCGTGGACCATCCTCCGTGCAACAGCTCGACCTGGACACGGGCGAGATCTCGTGCCTCGTGCAGGATGACAATTTCGATTTTCTCTGGCCGCGGATGGCTGCTGACGGGAGTCTGTACTACATACGCAAACCCAATTGCAGGGCGCCGCAATCGGCCACCCCCTGGGCCGCGCTGGAGCATACCGTCCTGCTGCCGTTCCGAATCCTCTGGGTGATTGGGAAGCTGATCGATCTGTTCGTGGAGCGGCGCACCGGGCGGCCGATCTTCGCCGCCAAGGACGTTCCCGGAGGGGCCGCCAAGCCTCCCAGCTCCTGGCTCCTGATGCGCCAGACTCCGCAATCCGCCGGTCAGGCGGAGATGGTCGCTGATGGCGTCCTGTCGTTTGACCTCGGCGCCGACGGCTCGGTGGTTTATTCCGACGGTTTCGACGTCTACCGCATACCCGCTACTGGCGAACCCGCCGCGAAGATTCTGGCCGGAGCCGGTGTCGAACTGATCGCCGCGCTCTAGGTCCGCCAGCGTTCTTTGGCGTGGCGCGCGCAGTCCTGCGTGCAGCGTCCGCATTCGTGCCGACGATCTTGATCTTCTCCAGAGCCAAGAAATGTCGAGATGACTCTCGACCCTCTGGGCCGACGGCCCCGGATGGTGCACGGGCAAGCCGCGCCACGCCGGCTCGCGATTTCTGCAACCTCGACGTCGCACGCGTACGTAATAGTAAATATGCGGCTCGGCAAGCTGTGGCCGGCAGGGCTGGCGGTTGGGCTGGCGCTCGGTTCCTTGCAGGCGCAGGAGAAAAAACCAGAATACACGTTCGGAACCACCGTTGTAGACGCGTCCGGCTTGCAGGGCCGCGTGTTTTACCTGAAACCTGGAACCGGCAGGCTGCCGAAGTTTGCGAAGATGCAGCCGGCCGGCTCGATTTACACCACACTGTTGAACGTGTGGCCGCAGAACTTCGACGAGGGATTCCCGAGCATCACGGACCGATTTGAGTGGTTCGCCATCGAGTACACCGGCAGAGTCTGGATCCAAAACCCGGGGCAATACCGGTTCAGCTTGTTGTCCGATGACGGAGCCAAGCTGTATCTGAACAATCAGGTGGTCATCGACAACGATGGGCAGCATTCGGCTCGGGCCATCACCGGGAGCGCGACCCTGACGCACGGCGTTCACGAGATCAAAGTCGAATACTTCCAGGGCCCGCGCTTCACGGTTGCCCTGGTGCTGGCGGTTTCACCTCCCGGCGAGCCATGGCGCATTCTCAACACCAACGATTTCAAGCCTCCCAACGATCCCGGCCAGTTGCAAAAAGGCGAAATATCCGACATCCGGCCGACCACGCAGTAATGGCGAAAGCTGCTCTCGCGGCCCCACGAGCTAGAACACGAACGGCACCACGCGTCGCGTACGAGCGGCGTAGCCGGCGTATTCCGGGTACTGGCCGACGATGAGAGTCTCTTCGGCGAGCATCCGGACCGCGAGGCCGGCCGTGGCGACAAGAGCGACGATCACGTTCGCTAGCGATAGATGAGCGGCGATGCCCGCCCATAGGAAGTACAGCACCGCCGCGTAAATCGGGTGCCGGAGGTAGCGATAAGGGCCGTTTGTGACCAACCCGCCCTCCGTGGGATTTGCCACCGCGTGAAAGCTGCGCCTTCCGAATGTCACACGCGCCCAGACCATAACGGCCGCGGCTGCCACCTGAATGGCAATCGTGACCGGCCCGTTGCCAAAGACCGCCCTCTCGTAAAACAGCCAGAGGAAACACAGAACGGCCGTGACAAATCCGAGGAGAGATGCCCGCTTCCAGGTCATCCTCACATTAACGCACAGGCGGAGCCTCTTTGCACTGAAGGCCGTCAACTAAAGCCGAACTCACAAGCTGTAACTCGAAAGCCGTTGTAGCCTGCCACTCGGAAACACGTAGCCTGTCAATGATCGCCTCGATGCGTGGTAGGGCAGGTCCCCGACCTGCCAACAGCCCAGCGGGCCCACGGAGTTGGCAGGTCGGGGACCTGCCCCACTCATTTTATGCTCGCACTAACCCCGCATGTGCCATAATCTTACTGGAGTCTTACTCATGGAGACCACGCGGCTTTCCACCAAAGGGCAGGTCATTCTGCCTAAGGATATTCGGGATGCTCGGGCTTGGAGGCCGGGCATGAAGTTCACGGTCGAAGAGACCGGCGACGGGATTATGCTCCGGCCGGCTGCGCGCTTCCCAGAGAGCGATCTGGCGGAAGTGGCCGGATGCCTGCGGTCCAGGACGCGGCCGAAAACGCCCGCGCAGATGAGCGCCGCCATCGGCCGGGAAGTGAGGCGGCGGCGTGATCGCGGTCGATACTAACATCCTGGTTCGGCTGCTGACGGGCGATGAGCCGCGGCAGGCGGCGGCCGCGCGGCGCCTGTTCGCGAGCCAGCCAATCTGGATCGCGAAGACGGTCTTGCTCGAAACGGGCTGGGTCCTCGGAAGTCTGTACGGATTCGACGAGAGCGCGATCGTCGAGGCATTTACCAAGCTGCTGGGCCTGAAGAACGTGAAGGCGGAGGATGAACCTTCAGTCGCTGCCGCGATGGCGCTGGTGGCCCACGGCGTCGAACTCGCCGACGCGATGCACCTCAGTAGCAGGCCGCCCGGCGGGCAATTCGTCTCCTTCGATAAATCGTTCGTGCGGCGGGCGAAGCGCGCAGGAGTAAAGGATATCTCCGTGGTCCCGGCGAAGGACTGAGGCCGGCCGCCTGGCCGGCGGCGATTAGAAGCATCGCTCCTGCCGCCCGCCATCGCACCGGCGCGCCCAGATTGCGCCTCATTGCCCAGCTTTTGCCTCCCAACATCCGTCGGCGAAAACTGGCCTCCCTGATGTGTCCGCGCGATCTCCGATTGGAGTAATTTGGTACGGTCACGGGTTTCACGTCCGGAGCGGGAACCGGGGACAGCAACCAATTGCACAGTTAGCCAGCGCCCGTAAGCGCCGGCCTACTCACCGCCCCGGTGGTCGCCTCTCCTCTAGCGACTGCAGTTGGGAACCGGGGACAGCAACCAATTGCACAGTTAGCCAGCGCCCGTAAGCGCCGGCCTACTCACCGCCCCGGTGGTCGCCTCTCCTCTAGCGACTGCAAATTGTTGCGGGCGTCGTCGTACTCGGGGCGGAGGCGCAGGGCTTCGCGGAATTGGGCGATGGCCTCTTCCTCTTTGCCCGGCATGTCGGACAGGACTACGCCGAGATTGTTGTGCGCCTCGGCGAAATCCGGGTCGAATCGCAGGGCGGTTTGAAACTCGGCAGCGGCATCGCTTGGGTGGCCCGCTTGCGCAAAGGCAATCCCCGCCTGATAGTGCGTCTGCGCCAGCGCCACGCTGGTTTTGTGCGCGTCCTTGTAAGCCGGGTCGATTTCGACGGCGGTGTCGAGCTCAGCCGCGGCTTCGCTCGGATGGCCGCCCTTGGCCAGCGCAACTCCTGTCTGGAAGTGCATCTCCGCCGTCACGCGGGCCATGCGATCCTTGACGCCGGGCGCATCCGGCTGCATCCGCAGCGCGGTCTCGTACTCGGCCTCCGCTTCTTTCAGACGGCCGGCCTGCGCCAGCGCATTGGCCATATTGATATGAGGAACCTCGGAATCCGGCCGCAAGCGCATCGCCGTGCGGAACTCCGCGATCGCGTCCTCGAGCCGCCCTGGTGTCCCGGCCAGCGCGATGCCAAGGTCGGAATGCGCCTGGCCCAATTCCGGTTGCAGCCGCACGGCCCGCTCCAGATGCGTTACCGCCTCCGGCAGCCTTCCCGGCTGGTCCGTCAGATAGGTGCCCAGGTTATGCTCGGCGATGTAGTTGTCAGTGGTGACTTCGAGCGCGTGCGCGAACAGCGTTTCGCTATTCCGCCAATAGCCAACCTGCGCCCAGGCCACGCCCGCGCACGCCACGCACGCGCCAATCGCGAGGGCCCCGCGAAGACGGGGCCATTTTCGCAACAGGTCCGTTCCGCCCCACGCGACCATCACCGCCAGGCCGATCATGGGCACGTACATGTATCGATCGGCTCTGGCCTGTTCGCCCACCCGCACAATTCCAATCACCGGAAGTAGCGTTGCGAGAAACCAAAACCAGCCGGCCGCCAGGTAGGGACGCGCCCCGCGGAGGCGGATCGCTTGCCAGCTAATCGCGGCCAGCGCCGCCACGGCCAGCGCGACGTGCCATAACGCTACTCGCTCCGGATACGGGTAGAATACGGCCAGGCCGGCCGGCCAGAAGGTCTTGGCGACATACACGACGTAGGAAACCAGCGCGTTGCCGAGGCCGAACATGGCCGCCGGATTCACCGCTCCGCCGGCCTTCTGCACGACGATGGTCACCACCGCTCCCGCCGCGGCCAGCGCAAACAACGGAAGCTTCTCCCGCAGGCGCAAGCCGCGCTTGAGCGGCCACATATCGAGCAGCAGCAGTGTCAGCGGCAGCGTCACGATCATCGGTTTCGACATCAGCCCCAGCACGAACGCCACAATCACCAGCGCGCGCCAGCCGCGGACGTACGCCCACAACGCGAGGAACCAAAAGAGCGCGCACAGCACGTCCTTCCGCTCCGCCACCCACGCCACCGATTCCACGTGCAGCGGGTGCAGCGCAAAGACGAAGGCCACGAAGGCACTGGGGGCCCGAGCGCCGGTCGCGCGCATGAGCAGCAGGAACAGCAGCACCGACGCCGCGGCGTGGATGAGCACGCTCACTAGATGGTGCCAGCCGGCGTCCATGCCGAAAAGCTGCACGTCCAGCATATGCGAGAGGCGCGTGACCGGAAACCAATTGGCAGCTTCGGTGGAGGTGAGAGCCCAGAGAGCGCCATCCGCGGTAATGCCTTGCCGCACGTGCGGATTCGCGGTCACGTAATCCGGGTCGTCGTAGTTGACGAACGCGAACTGGCGCGACTGCGCGTAGACGCCAAAGATGGCCGCCAGCAGCAGCAGGCAGATCCACAAGTCGGCGGGTAGCCGCATCTTGGGGGCCTGCGTCTTGGAAGGCTGCGGCTTGGCAGCGGGCGGTTGGGCTTTGGGGGCGGACTTCTGGACCTTAGACACTTCTTTCCGATGCTAGCCCACCCGCGATGGAATCTTCAATCCCACTTGTGGAGGGGCGCGGCACAGCTTGGCCGGGAATTTGAATCCATTGCCGCCACGAATTACAATGACGCGCAGCATGTCGAGTTATCTTGCGGCAGATTTAGGCGCCGAAAGCGGGCGAGTGATGCTGGGCACGCTGGCGGGCGGGCGATTGGAGATCGAAGAAATCCGCCGCTTCCCCAACCAGCCGGTGGAGTTGCCTTCCGGCCTTTACTGGGACGCCTTCCGCCTGTTCCATGAAATTGTCGAAGGGCTGACCATCGCCGGGCGCGAGCGGCACCTGAAACCGGCGGGGATCGGCGTAGATACCTGGGGCGTCGATTTCGGATTGCTGGGCGCCGATGGCGGGTTGATCGATTGCCCGCGCCATTATCGCGACCCGCGCACCAATGGCGTGACGGACCGGCTGTTCGAAACCGTGCCGCGCGCCGAGGTCTTCGCGCGCACCGGTATCCAGATCATGTCGATCAACTCGTTGTATCAGTTGTACGCGGCGCGGCTGGCCAACCCTTCGGCGCTCGACAACGCCCGGCGGCTGCTGTTCATGCCGGACCTGCTCAGTTACTGGCTGACCGGCGTCGAGCGCAACGAAGTAACCATCTCGAGCACTTCGCAGTTCTACGATCCCAAGGCGCGCTCGTTCGCCGCGGATATGCTGGAGCGGCTCGGCATTCCAAGCCGCATCCTGGCGGATTTGATCGAGCCCGGATCCACGCTCGGGCCTCTGCTGCCGCGCCTCGCCGAATCGACCGGCCTGGGCGCCGTGCCCGTGCATGCAGTGGGATCGCACGACACGGCGTCGGCCGTGGCGGCGGTTCCCGCGCGCGGCGATGGCTGGTGCTATATCAGCTCGGGCACGTGGTCGTTAATGGGGCTTGAATCCGCTGCGCCGGTGATCGGCGAGCAATCGTACCAGTTGAACTTCACCAACGAAGCCGGCGTGGCGGGCCGCACGCGGCTGCTCAAGAATATCGCCGGCCTATGGTTGTTGCAGGAATGCCGCCGCGCCTGGGCGGCGGAGGGCGAACGCTTCGGCTACGACGAACTCATGCAGATGGCCGAAGCGGCCGGCCCGGCGCGGACCATCGTCGATCCGGACGATTTCCTGCAGCCGGGCGACATGCCGGCCCGCATCGCCGCCTGGTGCGGCGAGCGGTCGCTCGAAGCGCCGAAAACCAAGGGCGAATTCTGCCGCGCCATTCTGGAGAGCCTGGCGCACCGCTACCGCGATGTGCTCGAGGGCTTGGAAGGCCTCACGCGGAGCCGGATTCACACCATCCACATCGTGGGCGGAGGCTCGCGCAACACACTGCTCAACCAACTGGTGGCGGACGTGACCGGCCGCAAGGTGGTGGCCGGCCCGAACGAAGCCACCGCCGCCGGCAATCTGCTGGTGCAAGCCATCGGCTCGGGCGAAGTGAGCGGGCTCGACCAAGCTCGCGAGATCGTCCGCCAGTCGTTCCAGATCGCCGAGTTTCAACCGAAGGCGAAAGCTGTCCACTGAGCGTAAACTCCAAAGTGATCCTCGGCGAAGTTGCATTTCCACAGCGGAAGACCAAGAAGAAGCAAGTCTTGTATCAGGGCACGGCTTGAGCCATGCCGGAATGGGATGAACCTGACGGGCTTTAGCCCCTGGCCGGCAAACAGTGACTAACGCCTTTAGAATGTGCGCTGTCGACGGCACGGCTCAAGCCGTGCCCTGATACAAGGCGTCCAGCTTCGGAATTCGGGCTGAGGGAATCGACAGTGAGGCCGCCGCCGGGGCGCAAGCTCTGAGTGAGACGCTCTCGCCCGCGCTCAGGCACGTGCCAGCTTGCCGGCCACCAGCCACGCAGCGGCCAGCAGCGCGCACAGCACCGGAAACCACTCGCCGTGACGAGTGTAGAAGGTCTGCCCGGTTTCGTAGTTGAAACGGACGGCGGACGCCGCCTCGACAAATAGCGGCAGCGTGGAACGTACGCGGCCGGCGGGGTCGATGGAGGCGGTGATGCCGTCGTTGGCGGCGCGCAGAATCCAGCGCCGGTTTTCAGCCGCGCGCATGCGCACGATGTCCAGGTGCTGCCGGCGCGCGGCGGTGTTGCCGAACCAGCCGTCGTTGGAGATGGTGAAGAGCACTTGCGCCCCTCCGGCCGCGAACCGCCGCACGAAATTCGGAAACACCGATTCGTAGCAGATGAACACGCCGATCTTGTGATCGCCCACCGGCGAAACCACCACGCCGCGTCCGGCGGCGAAATCGCCCGCTTCCTTCGAAATCTTCTCGGTCAGCGCGCCGAGCGGCCAGGGCACGTACTCGCCGAACGGCACCAGGTTCACCTTGTCATAACGGCTGACGCGAAAACCCTCAGGCGATACCAGCGTGGCCGAATTGAGCGGCGCGCCATCGGGCGTATGCGCCACCGTCCCCATCAGCAGTGCGGCGTGGGTGGATCGCGCCAGAGCGTCCGTGGCGGCGCGAAAGGCGGGATCTTCGTCGTAGAAGAACGGCGCCGGCACCTCCGGCCATACCACGATGGAGGGCGGATGCGCGCTGTCGACGGCGGCGGCGCGTTCGGTGTCTTCGGCCATGGCGCGGGTGGCGCGATCCACCGATTCGGCGTTCCACTCTTCGGTCTCCGAGAGGTTGGGCTGCTCGAGCAAGGCGCTTTCGCGTCCATGCTGGGCGTCGGGAAGAGCCGGTAGAAGAGGAAGCAAGAGGAGGGCCACCATCCACGCCAGCTCCATCCGTGGCCGTCCCAGCAGGCGGAGCGCCAGCGCCGCCGACATGGTTGCGAACACGAAGGAAACGCCGTACACGCCCGTGAATGGCGCCAGGCGCATGGGCAGGCTCATATCGATTCCGGCGTTGCCCAGCGCCAGCCATGCGAAGCCGAAAAACCCGTGGGTGGATTCCACCGCCACCCACAGCGCGGCCACCGCCGGCGTGGTCCACCAGCGGCCGATCAGGAATCCCGCCAGCAGCGCGAACACCGCCACATGCAGGCCCTTGATCACCGCGAACAGCGTGAGCAAGGCCCAGGCGGCGGCGTTGCCCATCCCGCCGTGAACGGAGAGCGTGAACTGAATCCAGTGGCAGACGCCAAACCAATAGACGATGCCCGAAGCCCAACCCAACAGGAAGCGCCGCCACGGCCGTGGTTCGCGCGCCACCGCAACCAGCAAGGGGACAAGAGCTACCGGCGCCAGCCAGGCCAGATCGAAGCCGGGGAAGGCCAGCACCAGGAGGCCGGCCGAAGCCAGCGCCAACAGCCAGTTCAGCACGGGCCGCGCCGCGCCTGTTCGCTTACCGCGTCCGCCATGTAGGAGCTGCGCACCAGCGGGCCGCTGAACACCATCTTGAATCCGAGCGCCATGCCGTGCGCGCGGTAGCTCTCGAACTGTTCGAGCGCGACGTATTCCACTACCGGCAGATTGCGGCGCGTGGGCTGCAAGTATTGTCCGATGGTGGCTACGTCGGCGCCCGCCTGACGCAAGTCGGCGAGCAGCGCGTGGACTTCATCCGCGGTTTCGCCCAACCCTACCATGAAGCCGGACTTGACCAGCGTCGCAGCCGGCGCGGAGGCGCGCGCAAAGTGCAGCACCTCGAGCGACTGCCGGTAGTCCGCCTGCGGCCGCACGCGCGCATACAGCCGCGGCACGGTTTCCATATTGTGGTTGAAAACATGCGGGCCGGCATCGAGGACGCGTGCCACCGCGGCCAGGTCGCCACAGAAATCCGGCGTCAGCACTTCCACGCGCGCTTCCGGCAGCGCGCGCCGCACCTCGCGCACGGTCTCGGCGAAATGACCGGAGCCGCCGTCCTCCAGATCGTCGCGGTTGACGCTGGTGATGACCACGTAGCGGAGGCCCATTTCGGCGGCCATGCGCGCTACGTTGGCGGGCTCGGCCGGGTCGAGTTCGGTGTCATGCCGGCGCGGATTGAGCTTGGGGACCGAGCAGAAACCGCAGCCGCGCGTGCAGCGGTTGCCCAGAATCATGAAGGTGGCGGCCGCACGGTGGAAGCATTCGTGGATGTTGGGGCAGCGCGCCGATTCGCACACAGTGTGCAGGTTCCGCCGCCGCAGCCCGCTCTTCAGCCGGTGCAGGGATTCATGATGCGTGCGCGGCCTGCGCGCCCAATCCGGCAGCCGCGGCCTAGGCGCGCCGATCTGCACGAGACCGGTCGCGGTGAGCGGAGGCGAACCTTGGCCACCGATGAACACCGATGAACACGGATCGGAGGCAAGAGTCTTATCTGTGTTCATCTGTGTTCATCCGTGGCTTGCGATGAATTTCTTTAGCGGTGGGGCTGCTGCGCCGGCTACTTCTTGATGGGATGAAATCCGGCGTTTTCCAGTTCGGTCTTGGCCTTGCTCATCGCCGCCATGTCTTCATACGGACCCACCAACACGCGCGTCAGGTTGTTTCGCCCGGGCGCCATCAGCGAAGGGAATCCTTTGTCCTTGAGACTGCGCACCACCACCTCCGCGTCCGCCTGCTTGAGCGCCATCACTTGCCAATAAGAGCCGGGCGCAAGCGAGTCGGATTCGCCGGCAGGCGTCGCGGCGCCGGCCTCGGGGGCCTCTGTTGCCGGGGCGTTGGGCGTCCCCTGGCCGGCGGCGGCGTTGGCGTCGGGCGGTTGAACCGGCGGCGTCTCTACCCCAGCGGTCCCGGCCGGCGTCGCTGGCGGCGGCGCCGTCACCGGCTGTGGGCGGTCGCTCGACGGCGTTGCGCCCGCGTCTGACAACTTGGCGGAACGCGGCGAATTCTGGCCCACCACATACCCGAGGGCAAAAAACACCGCGAACAACAGAACCACGATAAACAGGCCGCTCAGGAGCTGCCCGTTGCCCAACACCAGCTCGAATTCACCCGTCTCGCCGTCTCGCCTCATTTACTCCGACCTGTTTTGCAGCTACGCTCGAATCGATCCCGCGCGCTTCTCTGAAACGCACACCCGCGCTATTCCGGTTTGGAATCGCCCGTCCCGGCCGGCGGCGTGCCCGCCCGGTCCAGCGCGCGCCCCAAAGAAGCAAGTATATCCACCGGCAGCGGGAACACGATAGTCGTATTCTTCTCCGTTCCGATTTCCACCAGCGTTTGCAGGTAGCGCAGCGTGATGGCCGCCGGCTGCTTCTGAATCACTTCCGCCGCCATGGCCAGCTTGGTGGATGCCGTATACTCACCTTCCGCGTGGATGACTTTGGCGCGCCGCTCGCGCTCGGCCTCGGCCTGCCTCGCAATGGCGCGGATCATCTGCTCGGCCAAGTCCACCTGCTTGACTTCCACCATGGTCACCTTCACGCCCCAGGTGGAAGTGTGCTGGTCCAGGATGGATTGCAGCCGCACGTTCAGTTTCTCCCGCTGGCTCAACAACTCGTCCAACTCCACTTCGCCCAGCACGCTGCGCAGCGTGGTTTGCGCCAGTTGCGAAGTGGCATACAGGAAATTGGAAACTTCCACCACCGCCAGGCGCGGTTCGATCACGCGAAAATATACGACGGCGTTCACCTTCACGGTCACGTTGTCGCGCGTCACAACGTCCTGACCGGGTACTTCCAGCGTGTCGATGCGCAAGGAAACGCGAACAATCCGATCGATCGGCGCAAACACGAGAATGATGCCGGGCCCCTTGGGTTCAGCCAGCAGACGCCCCAGCCGGAAGATTACGCCGCGCTCGTATTCGCGCAGAATCTTGATGGAGCTCAGCAGATATAACACGATCAGGATAATCGCAATCGTCGACACATCGAACATGTTCAGCCTCCCATCTGATCCGCCACCGGCTCTACGGAAAGCGTCAGTTGCCGGATCGCGGTTACGCGCACCTGCGCGCCCGCGGGCACGTTTTGGAGCGCCACCGCGTTCCAATATTCCCCATGCACGAATACCTTGCCGGACGGCGCCAGGTCGGTCACGGCGGAGCCGGTCTCGCCAATCATTCCCTGCGCGCCGGTCACTACCTTGTTGCGCCGCGCGCGCACGGCCAGCGACACCAGGCCGGCAGTAATCAGGGAAAATGGCAGCGCGAGGCCAATGGCCGTGCTCCAATGGATGCGCAGCTCCGGCAGCGGACTATCGATGAGCATTACCGCGCCCAGCACCATCGAAACCGTGCCGCCCACCGCCAGCACGCCGTGCGCCGCGAACTTGGCTTCCAGCGCGAACAGAGTGAACGATACCAGCAGCAGTGCCGCGCCCAGCCAGTTGATGGGCAGCACCGAGATCGCCGAAAGCCCGAGCAGCACCAGGATGGCGCCGACCACGCCGGGCGCGATCAACCCCGGCGAGGTGAATTCAATGTAAATTGCCAGCGCTCCGATCACCAGCAGGACCAGCGCGATGTTGGGATCGGCGATGGCGGAGACGATGCGCTGCCGCCAGGTCCTCTCATAAACCTCGACGATTGCTCCCCGCAACTCGAGCGTCTGCGTGCGCCCGTCGAACCGCGTCACCGTGCGGCCCTCCAGCGCGGCCAGCAGGGCGGGCGTATCCGCGGCGACCAGATCGATGAGGTGATTGTCCAGCGCCTCTTTCTCGGTGAACGACTTGCTCTGGCGCACCGCGGTTTCCGCCAGTTCGCTATTGCGCCCGCGCTTGGTCGTGATGCTGCGCATCTCCGCGGCGGCGTCGTTCTCCACTTTCTCTTTCATCAGCGCATCCATTTCGCCGGTCATCAGCACCGGATGGGCCGCGCCGGTGTTGGTGCCCGGCGCCATGGCCGCCACATCGCCCGATTCGAGAAGAAAGAAACCCGCCGAGGCCGCACGGCCGCCGCTAGGCGCCACAAACGTCACCACGGGGACCGGCGAAGAAACGATCTCCTGTATGGTTTCGCGCATGGCATCCATCAACCCGCCCGGCGTGTTGAGACGAATGACGATCAGAGCGGCGTCTTCCTGCCGCGCCTGCGCAATGGCGCCGGCTATAATTTCCGCTGTGATGGGATGCACCACGCCATCTATATCCGCGGCCACCACCTTCGGCGCCGCCGCCCGCGCCTGCGCGGCGAGTCCGGCCAAAACCGCGAGAATGATGCCTGCGCGCAATCTGTTATCACTATACCTCCTGTGCTCGCTCGTTGCGGTGCCTCAGCTATGACGGAGCACTATATCGTAATTAAACTGATAGAAACTTCCGATAGCGCTTCCGGGACGGGTCGAGTAAAATAGGACTTAGTCGTATTAACTTCTGGAAAAAACAAATGCCAACAAAGCGTACAAAAGAAAACGATATCGTTATCCCCACCGCGTCCGCTCCCGCGCGGCGCAAGTCCGCCGCCACACCTCGGGCCAAACATGGTCTGAAGACGTCACCTGCCGCGCCGGAAACTGTAACCGCCGCGGAAGTGATCGCAACAGAAGCTAACTGCGCGCCGGCCGAGGGCGAAATCGCGGCCCTGGCTTACACTTACTGGGCTGGACGCGGCTACCAGGGCGGCTCGCCCGAGGAAGACTGGTTGCGCGCCGAGCAGGAATTGCGCGCCAAGGCTTTCGCTTAACGTCTGGATTGGATCGGCGGGTTACGGCGAGGCGGGCGGCTGCTGGCACTAACTGGGGAGCCCTTGCGAGATTTTATTCCGCTGCTAGGTTACAACCGAGTTATTTGTACTTTCGCAACACCGCCAACAGGCGGCCTTGAATCTGCACGTCCCGCGCCGGTACCAGGATCGGCTTCAGCGTTGAATTTGCCGGTTGCAAGCGGATAATGCCACCAGGCTCGCGATAGAACCGTTTCAGCGTGGTCTCATTCCCGCCCACCAGCGCCACCACAATGTCGCCGTCGCGTGCTTCCTGTATGCGCTCCAGCAGAATCACGTCGCCATCGCAGATGTGGTCCTCGATCATGGAATCGCCCCGCACCTCCAGGGCGTAGGTGTTGCCGTTGCCAGCGAAGTCGGCGAAGTGCAACTCTTCCCTTTGTTCCAGGGCTTCCACCGGCGCGCCGGCCGCGATGCGTCCCAGCAACGGCACGCCCGGCGGCGTGCGCTGCCGCTCCTGCATGAACTTGGGTGTCGGTTCCAAGGAGCGGCTTTGGTTGAAACCGCGTTTCAGGTAACCCTTATGTTCCAGCGCGGTGATGTGCTTGTGCACGGTTGCCAGCGATGCCAACTGCAGACCGTGCGCGATTTCCTCGTAGCTCGGGCAATACCCCTGCTCATCCCTGAAGTCGGCAATCAGATCGAGCAACTGTCGTTGCCGTTTTGTCAGCGCCATAAGCGGATCTCTTTTCCATTATGGGCGAAGAAAAAGAGAAAAACAACAGAAACAACGAACTTTGTACTCGACAATACCGTGAGTTTGGCGACATAGTGGGTTCTGATGAGCGTTTACGATCCCCTTAAGGCCTACCTGGAAACGCAGACCGTGAAATCCATCACGTTTACGTTCGGCGAGATTGAGGCGATCCTGGGCCGGACTTTGCCCCGCGGCGCCTACAACACGGACAGTTGGTGGACCATGCAAACCTCCTGGCGGGAAGCCGGATGGCAGATTCTCACATTGGATAGAGGGAACGAGAGCGTGCGCTTTTCCCGTCAACGCCGTCCGTGACGAGGCTTAGCCGCGGTAGGCCGGCGCGTTGCCGGGTTTCCACTTGATGTTGCAGCCAATGCTCGGCCTCTGCTGGGCGCCAATCGCGCGGCCGGCAAGCACGGCATCGATGGCGGCGCGCAAATCCCGGCCTGAGACCGGCACTCCGTTGCCCGGCCGCGAATCGTCGAATTGGCCGCGGTAAACCAGCTTGCGGCCCGCATCGAACAGGAAAAAGTCGGGCGTGCAGGCAGCCTGATACGCCTTGGCGACTTGCTGCGTATCGTCGTAGCAGTAGGGAAACCAGAAGCCAAGCTCGCGCGCCATCAAACGCAGCCCATCGGGTCCATCGTCGGGATAGGCGTCGGCATCATTGGAAGAGATGGCCACGATGTCGAGCTCGGTGCCCGCGTAGTCCTTCGCCAGCGCGGCCAGGCCCGGCGCAATATGCTTCACGTAGGGGCAATGCCGGCAGAGGAACATCACCAGGAGCCCCTGATGCGGAAAGCTATCCAGCCGCACCTTGCGATTGCCGACAACGTCCGTCAGTTCGAAATCCGGCGCGGCCGTGCCGAGCCCGAGCATGGTGGATTCTGTGGCAGCCATTTCACCCTCTACCGTATCATGAGAACGCAGAACCTTCGCGTGCCGCGAGTGTTCAAACAAACAATGGAACGTTCACCCGCCCGGCGCGAATTAACAACCAAGGAAGCAAACTCCGGTTTCGCGCAAGGTTGGCGAAACGGGAACGCCGGGAAAGCATCTAAGTAGGGAGAGCCTCGATCTAAACAACGAATGCCAACCAAACGGTGGGGGACCATAGTCTTTTTGGCGCTTTTCGCCGCCTGGGGCGAAGGTGTGCCCGCGCTCGGGCAGTCCGCCGCGCCAGCGGATCCATCCGCATCTCCCGGCACGGAGGGCGGCCCGTCACCCGTGCAGCCCACCACGGTTCAGGCCGAGCCGCCGCACGAGGACAAGCGCATTTTTGGCGTGCTCCCCAACAACCGCACCACCGAAGATTCCATCCCCTTTCATCCCATCACGGCAAAACAGAAAATCACCATTGCGTTTAAGGATTCTTTCGATTGGCCGGTGTTTCCCACCGCCGGGGCGTTCGCCGCGCTCTATCAGATCGAGAACCAGAATCCTTCCTTCGGCCAAGGCATGGCGGGATACGCCAAGCGCCTCGCCACCGCTTACGGCGACCAGATGATCGGCAACATGATGACCGAAGGGTTCGTCCCCGGCATTTTCCATCAGGATCCGCGCTACTTCCGCTCGGGGACGGGTTCCAAGCTGCACCGGACACTGCATGCGATCGTCGCGATCGAAGTTGCCCGCATGGATTCCGGCCGCCGCACTTTCAATTTTTCCGAATGGGGCGGCAACTCGATTGCCGTGGCCATCTCGAATGCATATTACCCCGACACGCGCGACTGGCACGACAACCTGCAGAGGTTGTTTGTGGCGTGCGGCACGGACGCGTTTTCCAACGTCCTCAAGGAATTCTGGCCGGACGTAAAGCGCAAATTCAAGAAGCACCACGACGAGGAACCGTTGCTCTCCACCGGCGTCCGGTAGCGCCGCACACAACGGCGGCTGTCCTGATATGATAGGCGGCGATCATGTCCGATCTGGCTTCCACGCTTGCTCCCATCTCCGATGCGGTCACCAACTCCATACGCGTCGAAGTCCTGTCTCGGCACTCGCCCGAAAACTCGCGGCCGCAACAGGGCGAATGGGTCTTCGAGTACACGGTCCGCATTACCAACCAGGGGCCGGAGACCGTTCAACTGCTCAGCCGGCATTGGATCATCACGGACGCCTCGGAGCACACCGAGGAAGTCGAAGGTATGGGCGTGGTCGGCGAGCAACCCGTGCTGACCCCCGGCGAATCTTTCCAATACTCGTCCTGGTGCCCCCTCAAGACGCCAACCGGCAAGATGCGCGGCACCTATCGGATGGCTCTCGCCGGTGGGACGCAATTCGATATTGAGATCGCCCCCTTCGCGCTCAAGGCCGCCTACACGGTCAACTGACGGGGCAGCGTCCGCTGCGGTCCTCCCGCGGCCCTTTCCCGGCGGGCGAATGTGATGTACATTCTAAGCAGCGCCGAGGCGACGGTAAGAGCGCCCCGGCTGCGGGAGAGTTCTCTATGCCTGTGCTACGCGCCGACAGGGCGGAAGTTACCTGGGACAGCGAAGAATCGAAGTGGCTGGTGCGCATCCATATCGGCGACGAAGTGATTCGCCGTCACTGGAAGGGCTCGAAGAATGCCGACCCGGAGACCCTTCGGGCCGATGCGGTCAGGACCGCCAAGGATGAAGGATACGATCTAGCCAGCGACAAGGTCACGGTCGAAGTCTGAGCCCCGGAACCCGATCGCGGAACGAGATCGGCCCAGTAAACCTCGCCACGCGTCACCGCGGTTCCCTACCAGCTTTCACCAGATGCTCGATTCCGGCCGCCTCCAGTGCCGGGTCGAGGTCGAGATCCGAACCCGCCATCTCCTCGGCATAGGCGGCAATCGCCTGGTGCCGGGCATTCCGCAACTGGTGCCGCAACCACAGATCGATGGCCTCGCGCGCCAGGGCGGTAGCCGGTACCTGCGTCCGTTCAGCCTCCGCGCGGAGGCGGCTGTAAGTCTGCTCCGGCAACGGCAGATGGAAGTTCTTCACGTCTTGCTCCTGACCCAGGATGCCACGAATTGGTGGCATGGCTCGACGTCCTCATTTCCGTGGCGCGTCACGGGAGGGAGCGAGCCGCGGCCCTATCGGAGCCGCGACCGGAGGGAGCGGTCAGGTCTCCTCGAACACCGCTGCCGAAGTGAGGGCCTCCAATTCCGAAGTCTCGGCAGCCATTCTCTCTGTCGTCGACGAGCAAGGCGATGGAATGGCCGTGTTTGAGGATGCGACCTCACCGCTCCCTCCGGTCGCGGCTCCGTTAGCGAACGTGCGCGACCCTAACGAGCTAGCATCGTGAGTTCCCGCCCTCACGATGCGCCTCGTGCTCGCGCAGTTCGGCGATCGGAGCCGCGACCGGAGGGAGCGGTCAGGTCTCCTCGAACACCGCTGCCGAAGTGAGGGCCTCCAATCCCGAAGTCTCGGCAGCCATTCTCTCTGTCGTCGAAGAGCAAGGCGGTGGAATGGCCGTGTTTGAGGATGCGACCTGACCGCTCCCTCCGGTCGCGGCTCCGTTAGCCGAACGTGCGCGACCCTATCGAGCTAGCATCGTGAGTTCCCGCCCTCACGATGCGCCTCGTGCTCGCGCAGTTCGGCTATCGGAGCCGCGACCGGAGGGAGCGGTCACGTCTCCTCGAACACCGCTGCCGAAGTGAGGGCCTCCAATTCCGAAGCCTCGGCAGCCATTTTCTCTGTCGTCGACGAGCAAGGCGATGGAATGGCCGTGTTTGAGGATGCGACCTGTCCGCTCCCTCCGGTCGCGGCTCCGTTAGCCGAACGTGCGCGACCCTAACGAGCTAGCATCGTGAGTTCCCGCCCTCACGATGCGCCTCGTTCTTGCCCAGTTCGGCTATCGGAGCCGCGACGGGAGGGAGCGGTCAGGTCTCCTCGAACACCGCTGCCGAAGTGAGGGCTTCCAATTCCGAAGCCTCGGCAGCCATTTTCTCTGTCGTCGACGAGCAAGGCGATGGAATTGCCGTGTTTGAGGATGCGACCTGACCGCTCCCTCCGGTCGCGGCTCCGTTAGCCGAACGTGCGCGACCCTATCGGGCTA
>Ga0187847_10000447_pt1 | contig 46527 bp, 32 predicted proteins | sample June2016WEW_4_10_FD_132458 | JGI IMG/M metagenome (GOLD analysis project Ga0187847, IMG submission 132458) | Peatland microbial communities from SPRUCE experiment site at the Marcell Experimental Forest, Minnesota, USA - June2016WEW_4_10 | ecosystem: Environmental > Terrestrial > Soil >...
CGGAGCCAACCGGCTGAAATTTACTCCCGACGGAAAACTTGCGCTCATCTCTTCTTTGCGCGGACCCGATGTCACCGTCATCGCAACCGCGACGCGCAAGACTGTGAAGCGAATTCCGGTGGGTACTGGCGCGGCCGGCATTCAGATTCAACCCGACGGAGCCCGCGCTTTCGTGGCCTGCTCTCCCGACGGATATGTCGCCGTCATCGATTTGCATTCCATGGAAATCTCCGGTCGTATTCCGGCGGGTCGCGATCCCGATGGCCTCGCGTGGGCGACCCGCCATTAGACGGTTGCGGCTGCGTCTATTTTCGCCATTTGTTTTCCCCGCTGAAACTTTTACACGGCAGCGTGTGTTGTCGAGCGTTGTTGAGCCCTGGATTTTACCGCATTGATTTCGACCCTGCATGGGGATTGATCAGCCTACCATTATGAAAAAACGCCACTTCGATCCTTTCCCACCGCGCCCGACAGGCTTGGCACGGCAATTGCACTACAGGAATCGTTCACGCTAATTTGGAGGTGATTGCATGGCCGCTCCCAGTGATCCCGAATTTCTTCGCATGCTTCAGAAAGATATCGATTATTATGCCCAGGCCCTCGAGCGTTTCGAAAACATGATTCCAACCGTCAGCGCGCCTCTGCAGGATCAATGGAGACTGCAGGCCCAGGCCCGCAGAAACTTCGCTTTGGAACTCGATATTCTTTTGGAAAAGGCTCTCCTTGTGGCTGGCGTACGGGCGCCGCAGAATTCCAACAGGCTCACCTCGGATTTAGCGTCACGCTAGCCCGAGCGTTCATTCTCCCGTGGTTCTAGCCTCGCAGGCTTTAAAAGAAGAGGGCACGGCCTGCCGGTAGTGGCATCGGCTACACCTTATGCCATGGGTCGGCTCCCTGGAAACCGCCCTCTTCCATAAAAAATCCTATCCGGTAGAATAAGGGTTTTCACCGCAACTCTTGCCTCCTTCTAGCCACATCCTGTCTTCGCTGTTTGTCGCCTGGGCCACCCCCAAGGGAATCGGTCCCTATCTTCGCCAACATCTTTTAGATAAAACTTTCCAGGGTCTTTATCACACCGACGTATTTGATCGCGCGCTGCTAGTCCCTTATTTCATCGTGCTCATTCTGCTCGCGGCCTACGGCATGCACCGCTACGTGCTGGTGTATCTCTATTACAAGCACAAGAAAAATCGCACGACCGATCCCGCAGCCTGCTTCGAGGAACTGCCGCGCGTCACGGTGCAACTGCCCATCTTCAACGAGCAGTACGTGGTCGAACGCCTGCTCGAATCCATCTGCAAGCTGAAATATCCGCGCGCGAAGCTCGACATTCAAGTGCTCGACGACTCCACTGACGAAACCGTTGAGGTTGCGCGCAACCTGGTCGAGCGTTACGCCGCGCTGGGCAATCCCATCGGCTACCATCACCGCACCAACCGTCACGGCTACAAGGCGGGAGCGCTGGCCGAAGGCCTCAAAACCGCACGGGGCGAATTCGTCGCCATCTTCGACGCCGACTTTATTCCGCCCGAGGATTTTCTCTTGCGCACCGTCCATCACTTCACCGACCCCAAGATCGGCATGGTGCAGACGCGTTGGACGCACATCAACCGCAATTATTCTTTTCTCACCCAGGTGGAAGCGATTTTGCTCGACGGCCACTTCGTGCTCGAGCACTCCGGTCGTGCCCGCAGCGGGGTTTTCTTCAACTTCAACGGCACCGCCGGAGTCTGGCGCCGCGCCGCCATCGACCAGGCCGGCGGCTGGCAGCACGACACGCTCACCGAAGACACCGACCTCTCCTACCGCGCCCAGCTCAAGGGATGGAAATTTATTTATCTGCAGGATGTCGAGTGCCCCGCGGAATTGCCAGTAGAGATGACGGCGTTTAAAACCCAGCAGGCGCGCTGGGCCAAAGGACTGATCCAGACGGGAAAGAAAATTCTCCCGCGCGTGATGCGCAGCGACGCCCCCCTGCACACCAAGATCGAAGCCTGGTACCACTTGACCGCGAACCTTAGTTACCCGCTGATGATCGTGCTCTCGGTGCTGATGTTGCCGGCCATGATCATCCGGTTTTATCAGGGATGGTTTCAGATGCTCTTCATCGACCTGCCCCTGTTCATGGCGTCGACGTTTTCCATCTCAAGTTTTTATCTGGTCTCGCAGCGCGAACTTTTTCCCAAAAGCTGGCCGCGAGCGTTTTTGTATCTGCCATTCCTCATGGCCCTCGGAATCGGCTTGACCATCACCAACACCAAAGCCGTGATCGAAGCGCTCCTCGGCAAAGAGAGTGCCTTTGCCCGCACTCCCAAATACCGCGTGGAATCGAAAAAAGACAAAGTCGGTAGCACAAAATACCGCAAGCGCCTGGGCTGGATACCCTGGCTCGAACTCGGCATCGGCACCTACTTCGCGCTCACGGTTTTTTACGCGGTCGAAAACGAAAACTTCGTCACCATTCCATTCCTCCTGCTTTTCGTCGTGGGCTACTGGTACACCGGATTGATGTCTCTGCTGCAAGGCCGCTTCTCCGGAGTTGCACTCAGCGCCGACTCGCACACCAAGCCGTTTCCGGTCGGCGTTTGATCTTTCGGCGGTTCGCCATTCGCTTTCCTTCGCCACCGCGCTCGTTTACAATCCCCTCGCCAAAGTTTACCGGCTCCGTCACATCGTGTAGACTCCGCAGTGCCGAATCTGGTTCGAGGGAGGATCAATCGATGCTCCGCTTACGCAGGCTGTCTTGCCTTCTGGCTCTGGGATTTGTTCTCCCTGCGCTCCTCAGTTGCGGCTCCGCTCACGACTCCGGCGAGTACTTCGTTTTTGTCGCCGCCAACTTGCAGGTGCCCTACTGGCAGGCTGCGGGCGCCGGTTTCAAAAAAGCCGCCGGACAACTCAAAGTGCGCGCCGACTTCCTCGGCCCCAACACTTACGATCCGAAAGCCGAGAGCGATGCTCTCGATCAGGCGATCCAGCAAAAAGCCACCGGCATTTTAGTCGGCGTCACCGATCCCGGCGTGCTCAAAGCTGGCATCGAAAAGGCGATCGCGGCCGGAATCCCCGTCGTAACCGTCGATTCCGACGCGCCCGCCAGCAAGCGACTCTTCTTCATCGGTACCAACAACTATCAGGTGGGAATCACGGGAGGCCTGCGCCTGGCGCAGGAGTTGAAGGGTAAAGGCAACGTCGTCGTCTTTACCATGCCCGACCAGCACAACATGCAGGATCGCCTGCGCGGCTATCGCGATGCGCTGGCCCGCACGCCCGATATTCAGATCACGCGGGTCGTCGACATCCAGGGCGATCCGCGCATCGCCTTCGATACCACCACGCAGATTATCGGCAAAGAAAAAGATAAGGTCGACGCGTTTGTCTGCCTCGAAGCGCAATCGGGAAAAGAAGTGGCCGGAGTTCTAGGCAGTTACCACATTACCGGCAAGGTTGTGATGGCCATGGATACCGACCCCGAAACTCTGGCCTTGATTCAGAAAGGCGGCATCGCCGCCACCATCGCGCAGAAGCCTTACACCATGGCATTCGTTGGACTGCAGATGCTCGACAACTTGTATCACCACAAGCCGCCGGCGCTCGATACCGATTGGTCGAAGGACAGTTTTTCGCCCGTCCCTTCCTTCGTGGACACTGGCTCGGCGCTCATCGACAAGACCAATGTAGACTCGTACCTGCAGGAAAAACAGAGCGCAACCGGCACGCAGAAGTAGCTCAGGGGACTTCTACAGGATGCGAAGGCGGAAATATGATTTTGTTCCAGCGATTGGTCTATTCGCCATCAGCTTCTTGGCATTGTCCGCGAGCCATGTAGGTTTCGGGCTCGAGCGACAGCCTAACTTCGATTACCACCCTCGCCGCGAAGCGCTGGCGAAACGAGTTGCAGGCGTGATCGTTCTCTTCGCTCCCCTCGAGAGCGAAGGACCCAACGATCTTTACGGCTTCCGCCAGGAAGATAATTTTTATTATCTTTCGGGGCTGACCGAACCCGGCGCGGCGTTGCTGATTGCACCACCCACCGACGCTGAGGCCAAGGCCAATCCTCCTGCCCGTGCCTACACCGAAATTCTTTTTCTCCCGCCGCGCAATCTCACCCAGGAAAAATGGACAGGACCCAAGCTCGGTCCCGAAAATCCCGAAGCGCCGAAGCTCACTGGCTTCGATCGCGTGGAAGACATGTCCAAGTTGCCGGGAGAAGTCATGAAGCTGCTCTCCGGCCCGCACCCTTCCATCTACACCGACGTGGCTTCTCCGGATCAGACTTCAGCCAGCGCCGCGCCCTTGGCTTTTCTCCAGAACGTAAATTCGTTCCTGAAATTTCAGGATGTGAAGCCGATGATCGCAGAGTTGCGCACCTACAAAGACGCCGGCGAGGTTGCGCTCATTCGCAAGGCGGTCGACGCCTCGGTGGCCGCGCACTTCGCCGCCTTCGCCGCTGTGAAGCCCAACGTGAACGAACGTGAAGTTTCCGCGCTCATGCAGTATGAGTGGGGCAAGCGCGGCTGCGAGCGCCCCGCCTACGCGCCGATCGTGGGCTCCGGATATTTCTCCACCGTGCTGCACTACTCTGACGATGACAAAGTCATGAAGTCCGGTGACGTGGTCGTGATCGATGCCGCCGGAGAGTATTCCATGTACGCCTCCGACATCACGCGCACGCTGCCGGTCAGCGGACACTTCACCGCCCGCCAGCGCGAAATCTACGACATCGTTCTCGGCGCGCAACGGGCTGCCGAAGCCGCTTTCCACTCCGGCAAATCCACCATGAAACGCGACGTGGAAGGCTCGCTCTACAAAGTTGTCTTTGATTACATCAACTCTCACGGCAAAGATCTGCACGGCGATCCGCTGGGTAAGTATTTCATTCATGGTCTGGGGCACTCCGTCGGCCTCAACGTTCACGATGCCAGCGATCCCGAAGCACCGCTGGGTCCGGGCCAGGTTTTCACCATCGAGCCGGGAGTTTATATCCCGGAAGAAAATCTCGGAGTCCGCATCGAAGACGATTACTGGGTCGACCCGCAGGGCAAACTAGTCAAGCTAAGCGCGGCGCTGCCTTCGAAGGCGGAAGACGTGGAAAGATTCATGGCGGGTACGGGGAAATGACGGCGGAAGAATACAGGTCGGCCCATTACAACCGCTGCTGAAGCAATCGCTGCCTTACATCTTCATCAACGGAGAATCGCTCGGCAGGATTTCTCGCGAAACGTCCCTCGAGTTCATACGCCTGCTTCTCGAGCGGTATCTCTTCGTAGGAGCCGCCGCTGAGGAAGCCACGGACATAACGCTCTGCGAATCCCTGCCGGCCGAGATGACTGTACTGCACGGCGTGCACCAGTTCGTGAAAAAGCAGAGAAAGAGTCAGCGTTTCGATATGCACGACCACATCCTGAAAGGTGATGCCGGCCATGGCCGAAAACGCGGGAGCGTTCGTGATCCCTAGACTTGGCAGCTGACCGTAAAAAGGAGGGTCGTCCGCGCGTCCCCGCACCACTCTTACTTTGGCGAACAATTTCGCGGGAAAGAAGGACCGCAAGGCGGCTTGGTGGAGCGGTGCAACCGGCTCGGCCTTGTCACGGAAGCTGGCGCGCTGTTCGGAGATATACGTCGCGACCGCACTCGCAAGATTCCGGATCTGTGCTTCGGACAACTTCGGAGACGGCATCACGTTTCTACGAAATATATTCCCGAATATAGTCATCCTGCGTTTGCGCCAGCGCCTGCAAATCGCCGTCAAAAATAACTTTGCCGTCGCGCAGAATCAGAAAGCTCATCGGCACTTCGCAGTGTTGCCCGGGCGGGAGCTTCACCATGCCGTTGCTTTTCGTGTCCCACTGATGCGTGGCCATGGTGAAGGCATCCTGCAGTCGGTGCGTCACCAGCAGAGCGCTGGTCTTGTAGACGTCGCGCTGCTTCACGATCAACTCGATGATGGTGTTGGAGGTCACGGGGTCCAGGCCGCCGGTCGGCGAATCGTAAAGCAGCACCTCCGGCTGCGTAATCAGCGCCCGCGCAATGGCGACGCGCCGCCGCATGCCGCCCGAAAGCTCCGAAGGATAGAGACTGACCGTGTGCTCGAGTTCCACGAAGCGCAACACTTCGCGAACCCGGCGGTCGATGTCATCGTCGTAAATGCCGTGCTCTTCGGTCAGCCGGTAAGCCACGTTCTCGGCTACGGTAAGAGAATCGAAGAGCGCGCTCTCCTGAAAGATCATTCCAATCTTGTCGCGCAGCTTGAACAACTCCTCCTCCCGCATTTCGGTGACGTCCTGCCCCAGCACGATGATCCGCCCCGAGTCGGGCTTGATCAATCCCATGACGAGTTTAAGAATCAGGCTTTTTCCCGAGCCCGCGACTCCGAATAAAGCCTTGGTTTCTCCGCGCGCCAAGCGAAAAGAGATTCCGCGCAGCACTTGGTTTTCGCCAAACGACAGGGCTACGTCTTCGAACACGATGACGGATGTGGATTCGTCTTTCGTGGGCAGCGCGGCGGAATCGAGCGGCAAGGTTGGCGCGGACATGAAATTAGTTGTAGGAGAGCGTAGCCATCAAAAATCGTGTAATGATTAAGTCGAACATCAGGATGAGCACCGACGCCGCGACCACCGCCTGCGTTGTAGCGCGGCCCACACCCTGCGTTCCGCCGCGCGCGTTCATCCCGTAAAAGCACCCAATCGTTGAGATGATGAAACCGAAAAGAATCGGCTTGATCAGCCCCATGAACACGTCCTGAAACACCAGCGTCTCCCAGGCGTTCGACCAGTACTGGCGGGCGTCGAGGCGCAGCAACAGTTTGGCGATGAACAAGCCGCCGGTCAGGCCGACCAAATCCGAAATGATCGTCAGGAAAAAAAGCATGAATACCGAAGCGGTCACGCGCGGCGTGACCAACTTTTTCATGGGATCGGTGCCCAGCGCGCGCATGGCGTCGATCTGTTCGGTTACCACCATCGAGCCCAATTCGCTGGCCATGCCGGAGGAGTTGCGCCCCGCCACCATCAGGCTGGTCAGCACCGGGCCCAGCTCGCGCACCATCGAGGTCGAGACCAGTTGCCCGACCAGAGTGATGGAACCGAAACGCTCCAGCGTATTCGAAGCCTGCAGCGCCAGCACGGCTCCGGTGAAGAAACCGGTGAGCACGACGATGGGCAGCGAACCCACGCCGATTGTGTCGGCTTGCTGCACCATGTCGGCGAAGTACAGTGGCTTGCGAAACAAGTTGGCGACGGCCTGCCCGCAGAACAAAACATAATCCTGAACGGTCAGGACTTTTACTTTGGCGAGATCGGTGGGCGAAATGAGTTCCATGCGGTCCGGGGGAGGCAGGACTCAGCCTGCGTCCAACTGGCACAGCAACTATAGCAAACGCGCAAACATGGAACCATTGGCTGGGCAAATATCACCGCGCTAGCCCCTCGGCCGATCTTTGTTTGTATTCTTCGGGCATGTTGGCGACATGATTCTGGCGGGTAGTGTCTTGATTTCAGCTTTGGTTTTCTTCGCTTATCCGATGAGTCCAACCACCAGGAACAAAAGGGGAATCGATAACTGCGAATGGATTCAGATTGGCCGGGCGTTGTACGATTCTTGCATCGATCCCGCCGATTACCGCGGATCGAGCGCCTAAAGGAAAGCTTCTGCTACCCTCGCGACTTCTTCTTAATCTCAATATTCAGCCGGCGGATTTTCTGATTCAGCGTCGAGAGCGGCACCTTGAAGTGTTCGGCGGCCTCGGTCTGATTCCAGTTGCAACGCTCCAACATGTCGATGATGACGCGCCGCTCCACGTCCTCCACAATTTCAAAGAGCGAGGCGTCGGAAGGTTGATCATGCAGAGTGAAAGACGAGCCCCGGCCGAGCAGATTGTCGGGCAGCAAATCAATCCCGATTTCCGTGCCGGACGACAGCACCACAGCGCGTTCGATCACGTTTTCCAGTTCGCGCACGTTGCCCGGCCAGGCATAGGACATCAAAGGCCGTAACGCCTCGGGTGTGATGCGCCGCGCCGGGCGGTCGTTTTCTTCGGCATATCGCTTAAGGAAGAATTCCACCAGCAGGGGAATATCCTCGCGGCGCTGGCGCAGCGGAGGAAGCTCGATCGTGATCACGTTCAGGCGGTAAAACAAATCTTCGCGGAAGCGGCCCTCGCGCACCGCCTGCCGCAAGTCCACGTTCGTGGCCGCGATGATGCGAACGTCGACTTGAATCTCCTGCACGCCGCCAAGGTGCATGAAACGGCGATCCTGCAGCACGCGCAAAATCTTGGCCTGCGTGTCCAGGCCCATGGTGGCGATTTCGTCGAGAAAGAGCGTGCCCCGGTCTGCCATCTCGAACAGGCCTTTTTTCGAGGCGATGGCGCTGGTGAACGCGCCTTTAACGTGGCCGAAGAGGGTAGACTCCAGCAGATCGCTCGGCATGGACCCGGTATTCACCGGTACGAACGGCCGGTCGCGGCGCGGCGAATTCAGGTGCAAGGCTTTGGCGATCACTTCTTTGCCGGTGCCGCTTTCGCCCTGCAAAAGCACGGTGGAACGGCTATTGGCGACCTGCGCGACCAGGTCGAAGATTTTGAGCATCGGCTCGCTCTTGCCGACGATGTTCTCAAAGTTATAGCGCTGCTTCAGGGCGCGCTTGAGCTGAACGTTCTCTTCCGCCGCCCGCCGCCACCCTATGGCGGCGCGCACGTCGGCCAGAAGCTTTTCGTTGTCCCAGGGCTTCTGGACGAAATTCGCCGCTCCGGCCTGCATGGCGTGCACCGCATTCTCCACCGTGCCGTAGGCCGTGATCATGATCACCGGCAACCCGGTTTCGTGGGAGCGAATCTCCGCCAGAATTTCCATGCCATTGCGCCCGGGCAAGGCCAGGTCAAGCAGGATTAAATCGAAAGGGTGCTCGCCGATGCGCTGCAGGCCGGCTTCTCCGTCGGCAGCCGTTTCCACCGCAAAGCCTTCCATCTCCAGCAGAGTCTGCAACGATTCGCGAATCTCGGCCTCATCGTCGATGATGAGCACCGCGCCCGCCAGCCCATGATTGCCATTCATCGGCGTGTTTGCGATGGCCGCCGCGTCAGGCATGGCAGGCCTCGAGCGTGCTCCATCGAAATGAGAACGGCTTAGGCATGAATCGTCTTCCGGCTCAGAGGAAAGTCCAGGGTAAAAGTTGTGCCCGCGCCGGGACTGCTTTCCACGCGAATTTTCCCCGCGTGTTCCTGAATGATGCCGTAGGTCACGGCCAGGCCGAGTCCAGTGCCGCGGCTCTGGCCTTCCCGCGGCGAAGTCTTGGTGGTGAAGAACGGATCGTAGATGCGCTGAATGTGCTCCGGCGCAATGCCCGATCCCGTATCGGAGACGTGAACGCTGACGCTGTCTCCGTTGAGCGTGGCGACGCGCAGCTTGCCGCCGCCCGGCATGGCGTCTTTCGCGTTGAGAAACAAATTCAAGAACACCTGCTGCAATCGGCCCGGATTGCCTTGAATCGCCGGCAACTTGGGTTCGAATGCATGCTCGACTTCCACCTTCGCGACCTTGAACTGATGTTCGAGCAAGGCCAGAGTATCGGCGATTACCTTGTTCACATCCACGTCGCCGACTTCGCTGCCGCTGGTGCGCGAAAAATTCAGCAGATTATTTACGATCTCCGAGGCGCGGAAAGTCTGCCGCGTGATCTTCTCGAGCAACCCCGATTTCTGCGGATCACCCTGCAACTGCTTGCCCAGCATCTGCGTGTAAGAAGAGATCACCGCCAGCGGAGTGTTCACTTCATGGGCAACGCCCGCCGCCAGCAATCCGATCGACGACAGCTTATCCGCCTGCGAAAGCTGGGCTTCGAGATCGACGCGCTCGGTAATGTCGTCCATGATCAGCAGCCGCCCGATCACTTCGAACTTGCGCGTGACCAGCGGCGCCAGAGCGATATTCAGAGTGCGCTCTTCGCCGGCCGGCGTCTTCAGCCGGAACTTATACAGGTTGCGAATGCCCGGCTCCCGCCGCATGTGGTCGAATTCTTCGACGAACTCCGCCGGAAAAATCGCCTTCAGGGGCTGGGTCAGAGTCTGCCAGCGCGGCAGCGCATACATCACTTCCATCTGCGCGTTCCAGCTCTCGATGCGGTCTTCCATATCGAGCGCCATCACGCCCACGTTGATCGATTCCACGATGTTTTCGTTGAAATCTTTCAGGCGCTCATACTCGGCGGCCTTCTTTTGCAAGGACGCGTAAAGCTGTCCATTCTGAATGGCGATGCCGAGATACCCGCCCAGAGTTTCGAGCAACTCCATGTCTTCGCTGGAAAGGAAATCTCCCTGCGCGGTCTTGCCCAGACCCAGCACCGCAACGGTTTTCTGCTGCGCGTGGCACGGGATGTAGTAATTCAGATCGAGTCGCGCAATCGCCGCCTGCGCCGTAGGAGTTTCCCGCGGCACCAGGTGCGTATTCTCAAAGAAAAGATGGCCGCCCTGTTCCGGGCGCGGAGCGGTCAGAAAAGAAAGATCCACATTCCCGGGAGCTGCCAGCCCGAAAGATTTAACCAGCCCAAATTGCTCGGCATCGCTGCCCGCCAGAAAGATCGCCATGCGATCGACGCCCAGAGTGTGCGAGAGCCGATCCATCAGCGACGAGAGCATCGCGTTCAAGTCGGTTTCGGAACTCAGCTCGCGGCCAAACTCCAGCAGCGTTCGGCGATAGTCATAGCGCGTGCGATAAAAAAATTGGTCGATGCGATCCTGAATCCACTTGCGCACGGGATCGAAGAGCAGCGCCGTGACCACCACGGCCAGAATCAATCCGATGGGGCCGCTGCCGGGCTGCCGCATGTGCACCAGTTCAGCCACGCCCGCCACCAGAGCGAAATAGAGACCCACCACGATCGCGGCGGCCAGGGTATAAACCACGCCGCGCTTGAAGATGAGGTCTACATCCATCAGCCGGTAACGGAAAATCGCGTATCCGAAGGTGAGCGGGAGCAGCGCCAGCGACAGCGCCGAAACCTTCATCGCCGCCCCCGGCATCGAGCCCATCAGGTACGGCACCACATAAAAGATCGTGTAAGGAATGACGGCCAGAATGGTGCCGCGCGTCACCCACTTCAACTGCTGCCGCAGGATGGTCGTGCTCGCGTGCCGGTAGCTGTACCAGAGCAAGGTTGCCGCCGCCAGAAAGAACAGCGAACCGTAGGACATCTCCATGCGATCGAGGTTCCAGCGCAGCCGCTCGCTGGCCTGCAGCGAGCGCATGGCGATGACGTGGGTCGCCAACAGAATCGCCCCCGGCACGTAAACCAGTGCCAGCAGCCAGGGATGCCTGCGCACCGTCAGCCGCTTTTCCGGGAAGGTTAGAACGAAGTGCAGAAACAGCGCCGGCTGCAAAATGCCGGCGGCGATATTGCCCCAATAAATCGTCCAGTCGAAATCGTTGAGCTTGCCCGTGTATTTGAACGAATAGGCGATGAACGACACCAGGCAGAAAATATAAAAGTGCGTGGAGCCGGGCGCGGTCCAGCGCCGCAGCAGCACATACAAGCCGATGCCCAGATAAATCAGCGCAATCAGCCGCAGCCAGTTATTCAGAGATCGCTCGGCCGGAACCAGGATCACGCTGGAATCGAGAGCCACCGACTGCCGCAGCAGGGAATACGCCGCCTTCGACCACACGCCGGTGCGATAGAGCTGGCGCTCCAGCCCCGACATGTTCTGCACTTCCTGGCCGTTGATGGAAATTAACTGGTCGCCTGCCTTGATTCCGCTTTTGGCACCCGGCCCGCCCGGTTCGACCCGATCCGCGGTAAGCCGGCCCCCATGCTCGACCCACCACACGCCGTCGTCGGGAACGGCAAATTTCACCTCGGAATCGAAATTGAAGCCCGCGAAGACGACGGCAGCCACCGTCAGCAGGAACAACAAAACCGCAACCGAACGTACTTGGCTATCCCGATTCATGGGTTGGAGCGACACCCCCACGGGTGGGCTGGCGAGCCGCGAGTCGACCTCGGCCGACGTCTCATTTCTAATGAGCAACTTCGCTGCCATGTCGGTTCCAGTTACGGGACTGCTAAGTGCCGCGTCTAAAGCAACTTCCGAGATTATAGATGGATTCCTGAAGGCCAACTACGGCTTTTTGGAGCTTTCTGTGAAATTGCGTATCTGGCTGGACCCGAAGAGGTTAACCCGAACGGTGGAAGCCCGGCACAAAAGCCAAGGTTTGGGCCGGGATGTTCACGGGGTCGAAGTATCCGCGAGCACAAAACACAAAAGGACACGAATGCAGACGAAGGTAGCCCGGGGAAAAGGGGCCTTCGATGCTTTCGTGTCCTCGTGGAGGAAAATCTACCTGCTCGCCCCTCCAGCGCCGGTCTAACTCGGCCAGGCTGCCATGGGCTGGGCCTGCGCCGGCCCCAGGCTGGTGCGAATCACGTTCAGCAGTTCTTCATTGTCGGCGGGCTTCTGGAAGAAGGCCGTTGCCCCCGCCCGCAAAGCTCGTTGCTCATTGGCCTGGGGGTCGCGGGCGCTGAGCACGATCACCGGAATGCCGGAGAGCACGTCGATCTTCTGCAGCCGGTCGAGCACCACGAACCCATCTCCAACCGGCAGCCCCAAATCCAGAATAATCAGGTTGGGCCGCTCCTTCTGCGCCGTAGCGATCGCCGAGTAGCCATCGGAGGCATAGCTCACTTCATAATTGTTGGCTCGCAGGCGCAGACGCAAAGCTTTCACCAGATCGGGATCGTCGTCGACTACGAGAATTTTTGTCTGTGGCATGTTTGTTCTCCTTTGTTTTATTGCGTTGAAAGTCAATTCGAGGGTTGCCCGCCCTTGCCGGCGTGCAACTGTTTTCGCTCCATGTTGCTCATCACCATATGGGTCACCGCGTCGGCCAGAGCTTGAACCTGATGCTCCAGGGAGTCGTCGGGCCCGGCCGCCGGCAAATCGATGGCAGCCGCCATGATGGTGAGGCCGCATTTGGCTTTAAGCTCGGGCACACGCTCCAATTGTTCGCAAATCCGTGTGGTCATCACCTTCGATTGCGCCAGGTCGGTGGCCGCCAACACAAAAAAAGTCTCGGCGGCTCCCGATGCGCCGATCGGAGGCAGAACCAGATCTTTGTCGAGATAAACGCAACGCCGCAGGGTATCGAGAGCCTGCTGCCAGGTCTCCTTCCAGTTGCCGCGTTGCGGGCTGGAGAGCGGCGTCAGTTCAATCCGCACCAGAACGAATGCCGGGCGCAGCCGGTCCTGGTAGATGGCGACTGGCTTGAGCAGCTTGGCCAAGGAATAAATCGGCAGGGTAAAGCTGAAGGTCGTGCCCTGGCCGGGTTCGCTGGCCACCCAGATGCGCCCTTGATGCAGGCGGACGATTTCGCGGCAGATAAATAAACCGAGTCCCAGGCCGGAGCGATTGTTGTCCACCGATTCCGGATCCTGATAGAGGCGCTCAAAGATCAAATTTTTGGCCTCGGGACCGATGCCGCGCCCGGTATCGCTCACCGAAATGTAGACGTTGCCAGGGTCGGCGTCCACCATGGTGGCCTGCAGCATGATGGAGCCCTCGGCGGGCGTGAATTTGATCGCATTATCCACCAGGTTGATGAGCACCTCGAGCACGCGATCGGGGTCGGCGAGCACCAGCGGCAATCTCTGGTCGACTCCGATTTCAAGGCCGATCTTTTTTTCGTCGGCGGTCGGCCGCATCATGGCCGCGGTCTGCTGCACGATTTCGCCCAGCGCAATGCAGCGCGGCTCGATGTTCATCTTTCCGCTCTCGGCGCGGGTGGCTTCGAGCAGGTCGCGGATCATGGCGTGCAGCTGATTCACGCTCTTTAGAACGGTTTTCAGATGATCGGCCTGGTCCGGCAACATGGGGCCGGCCAATCCATCCAACAGGATGCTCACGTACTGGTGAATGCAGGTCAGGGGCGTGCGCAGCTCGTGCGATACATGCGATAAAAACTGGTTCTTGAACTCCAGTTGCTTCTTCTGCGTAATTTCGAGCGCCCGCAGCAATCCCTGGCGCTCCACCGCGTAGCGGATCGCCCGCTCCAATTGCCGGCCGGAAAGACTGTTCTTGATCAGGTAATCCTGCACGCCCTGGTGCACGGCCTTGGTGGCCAGCTCTTCGTCGTCCATACCGGAAAGCACCACCACCGGAATGTTGGGCGAGTGCTCGATGACCCGGCGAAAGGTCTCCGAACCGTGGCTGTCGGGCAGGTTCAGATCGAGAAGCACCACGCCCGGAGGATCGCTGGTCATGGACGCGAGGCCGTCGGAGAGGCGATTGACGCAGTGGACTTTCACCCCCTTCTGCGCTTCCATCAGGCGAAGGCGAACCAGGTCCATATCTCCCGGATTGTCTTCAATCACCAGCACATTCATGTTTGGCGTCATTCACTCTCCTCGGGGCGGCGCGATCACCAGGCCGAACCAGAATTCTTCGATCAATTTGATGGCGGAAAAAAAATCAATCAGATTTCCCGGCTTGCTGACGTAGCAATTGGCGCCCAGCTCATAACTGCGAGCTATATCACGCCCTAGTTTCGATGTGCTGAACACGATCACCGGGATGCAGCGCAGCTCTGGATCGGTCTTCATCGCGGCCAACACTGCCTTGCCGTCTTTCTTGGGAAGATTCAAATCCAGCAGCACCAGCCCGGGCCGCATCGTGTTCAGGTATTGTTCGCGGTGGTTCAAGAAGGCCAGCGCTTCTTCGCCATCTTCGACGCTGCTGATCTGGACGCTATACTTGCTTCCCGACAGAGCTTCGCGGGCTAGAACGATATCGGCCGGATTGTCGTCCACGATGAGCAATTCAGGATGTATGCCTATACCCACGCTCATGCCGGGGCTCCTACTTTCTCGCCGAGCGCGGGCTCGCTCGACTCGTGTTTTTCCCCGTCGCGCGCCTGCGCGGCAGGCTCGCCGGAGTCGCCCAGAGGCAGGGTGAATTTGAAGGTGGAACCACGCTCCGGCTGCGACTCCACCCAGATCTTTCCTCCCTGGCGCTCGATGATCCTCTTGCAGATCGCCAGGCCGATGCCGTTGCCGGGATATTCCGTGCGGGCGTGCAGGCGCTGAAAGACCACGAAAATGTTCTCCATGTGCTCGGCCGCGATGCCGATCCCGTTATCGCTCACCGCGAACTGCCAATGCTGCCCGCTTTTCTCCGCCTGAACCGAAACCACCGGGGCATCCTTCCCGCGAAACTTGATGGCATTGCCGATCAGGTTCTGGAACAGCTGCGTCAATTGCGTGCGGTCCCCCCACAGCGTGGGCAGGTCGCCGTGGGTTAAGGTCGCGCCGCTTTCTTGCATGCTCGAAGTCAAAGTCTGCCGGACCTCTTCGATCACGGCATTGCAATCGACCTTCGCGAGACCGCTGCCATTCCTTCCCACCCGCGAGAACGCCAGCAAATCCTGAATCAGCACCTGCATCCGCAGCGCGCCTTCGCTGGCGTAGCCGATGAACTTGTCCGCGTTTTCGTCCAGCTTGCCGCGATATCTTTCGCCCAGCAGTTGGGTGTAGGCCGTCACCATGCGCAGCGGCTCCTGCAAGTCGTGCGATGCCACATATGCGAACTGCTCCAGGTCGGCGTTCGAGCGCGCCAGCTCATCTACTTTCCGCGCCAAATCTTCTTCTGCCTGGCGCCGCAACAGCCGCTCCCGTCTTTCGTGCAGAGCCCGCCGGATCGACTCCGGCAGCCTCGCCAGCGTATCTTTCAGCACGTAATCCGTAGCCCCGCGCTTGATGCACTCCACCGCCGTCACGTCCCCCAGCGCGCCCGAAACCAAAATCAGCGGCACATCCATCCCCTCCCGCTTCAGCACATTCAACGCTTCCATGCCCTTCCAGTTGGGCAGGTTGTAATCCGCCAGCACGATCTCCGGGTTATGCGTGTGCAGCGCCAGCTTGAACGCGGCTTCGTCCTGCACCACCAGCGCGCTCACCTCGAAATCCTGCCGCAAAGCTCGCAGCACCAGCTGCGCGTCGAGCTGGTTATCTTCCACCAGCAGGGCGCGTAATTTCGCTTTGGCCTTGGGCGCGTCCAGCGCCCCCAGCTTAGTTCCGGCGCTGCTCATTTTCCCTGCTTGGCCGCAAGCGGCGTCTCGTTCTTGAGGTTGTCGGCTGCGTGGTTGACCGGGGGCTGATTCACCATCAGCCAGTACATTCCCAGCAGCTTCACGACTTTGCGGAACTCGTCGAAGTCCACCGGCTTCTGCAGATAGCTGTTCACGCCCAGGTCGTAACTCAAGAACCGGTCCCGCTCTTCCTTCGAAGAAGTCATCATCACGACCGGTATGGTCTTGGTCCGTGCATCGCTCTTAATCTCCTTGAGCACTTGCAACCCATCGAGTTTTGGCAGCTTCAGATCGAGCAAAACGATCTTCGGAGGCAGCTCGAACGAACGCTCCCCATGGGGCCCTCGGCAGAACAAGAAATCCAAAGCCTCCTCCCCATCCCGTGCGACAAAAATGCTGTTGGCGAGATGCTCCGCGCGCAAGGCATGCAAAGTCAGATCCACGTCCTCCTGACTATCATCGACCAAGAGAATATCTACTTGAGCGTCCTTCATTCTCCATCTCCTGCCGCAGCTGCGGCCTTGCTCCCGGGTTCCTTTGCATTGAGTGCTTTAGCTTCGCTTCTTAGAACATCCTCAGCTTTGAGGTGAGACCCTTTCACCGGCTCCAACGTGAGGAAGAAGGCAGCGCCCTTGTCCAGCTCCGCCTCCGCCCACACCCGCCCTCCGTGCTTGTGCACGATGCGCTGCACCGTGGCCAGCCCCACCCCGGTGCCTTCGAAATCCTCGATGCGATGCAGCCTCTGGAACACGCCAAACAGCTTGTCGCTGTATTTCATGTTGAAGCCCACTCCGTTGTCGCGGACGAAGACCGCCGCCTGCCCGCCCACCGGCTCGATCCCGATCTCGATCACCGCCCGCTCCCGCGGCCGGGTAAACTTCAGTGCATTGGCGATCAGGTTCTGGAAAACCTGCTTCATCAGAATGGGATCGCACTCCACCGCCGGCAGCTCCGCGACCTTCCACGTCACCACCCGGCCCTGCACCTCCGGCTGCAGCAGCGAGATCACCTCTTCGATCAAGGCATTCAGAGGGGTGCTCTGCAGCTTGAGCGCATGCCGCCCCACCCGCGCCAGATTCAACAGCTCATCCACCAGCTGTCCCATGCGCCGCGTGCCCTCTTCAATACGCTCCAGATGCCGCACCGCCTCCGGTGCCAGGGTGGGTCCAAAGTCCTCGATCAAAATCTTGGAGAAGCCGCCGATATGCCGCAAGGGCGCCCGCAGATCGTGCGATACCGAATAGGCAAACGCCTCCAATTCGTGGTTTGCAGTAGCCAGCTCGGCCGTGCGCTGCAGGACCTTTTCTTCCAGTTCCTCATTAAGCTGGCGGATTTCCCGCTCGTCATTTTTCCTCTGGCTGATGTCGCGGAAAGCGACCACGCCCCCCCGCAGCGATCCATCCGCGCTTTTTAAGGGACTCCCGCTGATCTCGATCCAGACCCCATGTTCCAGGGCCGGGTTGCGTACAAACATCTCGGCCGTGCTGACCTCGCCCCGAAGGGCGCGCGTCAGGGGATTTTGTTCAATGGGAAAGGCAGTGACGGCGTCGGGCAAATAAACGCCATAGTGCGTGTGCCATTCTGCGGGGGGAACGTCCTCCGCGCCCATGCCCACGATCCTCGTGGCTGCGGGATTCCACAGGATGAATCTCCCCGTCTCATCGGCGGCAACCAGCCCCTCCTGCATGCTGTCCAGAACCGACTGCAGCATCAGCGTCTGGATCTCCAGGGCCTGCCGCGAGCGCGCTAGCTCTATCGCCTGCCGCGAGAGTTCCTCCGCCTGCCCCTCCAGCCGCCTTTCGGCCAATTTGAGGTCGCTGATGTCGGTGTTGGTGCCAAACCAGCGCACCACCCGGCCGTCTGCGTCCCGCAAGGGCCGGATGCGAGTCAGAAAGGTGCCAAACCTGCCATCGGCCCGGCGCAGCGGAAACTCCATCTCGAACGGCGTGCCGGCGGCGATCGCCGCCTTCCACCTTTCTGTAACCTCGGGCAATACCGTGGGGTCGTGCACGCTCTCCCAGCCCCAGCCTTGCATCTGTTCGAAAGTCGTTCCCGTGTATTCGTACCAGCGCTGGTTGTACCAAAAGATGTTTCCGTCGGCTTCCGCCATCCAGGCCAGTTGCGGGATGCCATTGGCCATCGCCTGAAACCGCTCTTCGCTGTCGCGCAGCGCCTTCTCCGCCTGTTTGCGCGCCGTGATTTCTTCCGCGAAGATCACGATGCCCGCGATGACGCCGGTCCGGTCGTACCATGGCCGCACTTCCCAGCGTATCCACTGCGTGCTGCCGTCAATCCGGTCAAAGCGGTCGTCTTCTCCCCGCAACACCTCGCCCGCCAGCCCGCGGCGATGAATTTCCTTCCAACGCTCGGGAATCTCGGGAAATATTTCGTAGTGCGACACTCCGCGCAGATCGCGACTCTCCAAGCCATAGTCCGTTTGCCAGCGGCGGCTCCAGTGCAGGTAGTGCATCTCCCGGTCAAACATCGCCAATGCCGCCGGCGCATGCTCCACGAACAGCCGGAAGCGGTCCTCACTCTCGCGCATCGCGTCCCGCGCCTTCTTCATGTCGTCAATGTCGGTGCAGGTCCCGAACCACTTGACGATGCCGCCGGCGTTATCTCGAACCGGTTCTCCCCGCATGAGAAACCAGCGGTAAGAGCCGTCGGCAGCCTGCAGCCGGCTTTCGACGCTGTAGGTGCCGCCAGTCGCAGTCGCCTGGTTCCAGGCGTCCCAGGCAGCTTGCTTGTCGTCTGGGTGGAAGGGAGTGTTCCATCCTTTTCCAAGGCTTTGCTCTGGGGTCAGGCCGGTGTACCGGTACCAGCGATCGTTGAAGTAAGTGTTCAGGCCTTCGTTGGTGCATATCCACACAAACTGTGGCGCCAGATTGACCACCGCGGCGAAATTGGTTTCGCTTTCGCGCAACGCATCTTCCGCCTTCTTCCGCGCCGTGATGTCGATGTTGGTCTCCAGAATGCGGATCGGCTGCCCCTGGCGGTCGCGATGCAATACCCACGTGCTGGAGACGACAACGACGCTGCCATCCCGCCGGGTATGGATCAGCTCGCCCTCCCACATTCCCATCTCAAACAGCTTTTTCTCTACCACCTCCAAAGGTTCGGGGAACTTGGTGTGGAATAAATCGTGAGAAACGATGCCCACTGCCTCCTGGCGGCTGAAACCATAGAGTTTCTCCGCCCCTTTGGGCCAGTACACCACTCGGCCCTGCATGTCGCGCACAAATACCTGAGCCGAATCCATGATCTGCGCCTGCTCGCGGAGCGCCGCTTCGGTCCGCTTGCGCTCGGTAATGTCGTTGAAAAGTGCGGCCACCCTTCGTTCGTCGGGATCGCCCACGCGGAACGCGTAAACATCAAACCAGCGCCCCAATTCCCCCACAAAGTTCTCGAAGCGCGCGGGTTCGCCGGTTAACGCGATCTTGCCGTAGATCTGGAACCAAGAGTCTTCGTGCTGCGGCGCAATCTCACGCATTCTTTTTCCCACCCCGTCGACAATCCCGGCATGCTTCTCGAACGCAGGATTGACCTCCAGAAAGCGGTAGTCCTCCGCTTCGTTAGCCTCGTTAAAGAGAACCTCAATGGTGCAGAAACCCTCGTCCATCGAATTCCACAGCGTGCGATAGTTTTCTTCGGACTTGCGCAGCGTCCGTTCCACCTGTTTGCGCCCGGTAATGTCGCGGGCAATCTTGGAGGCGCCCACAATCCGGCCCGTGGGATCGCGAATCGGCGAGATCGTGACCGAGACGTCGATCTTCCTCCCGTCTTTTCTCACCCGCACGGTTTCAAAGTGCTCCACGCTCTCGCCCCACCCGACGCGCCCCAGAATGTCGGCCTCTTCACTCACCCGCTCCGGTGGGAACAGCATCAGCATGTGCTTGCCCACGGCCTCCGCGGCGGTGTAGCCGAAGACCTTCTCCGCCCCGCGATTCCACGCACTGATGATTCCCTGCAGATCCTTGCTGATAATGGCGTCGTCGGAGAAATCCACCACCGCGGCCATGTGTTCGCGTAGCGCCTCCACCCGCACCCGCTCCGTGATGTCTCGCAGAATCACGGTGAACAGATTCCTGCCCGCCGCGCTGATGTGGGAGATGGAGGCCTCGATGCGGAACTCTTCGCCATCGGCGCGCACTCCCCAGAGCGCACCTAACGTGCCCATGGCCCGGGCCGTGACCCCCTTCTCGGCAAACTCCTTCATGTGCCCGCCGTGCGCCCCGTGGAAGCGCTGCGGAATAAAGCGCGTGATCGACTGTCCCAGGGCTTCGGCCGCGGTGCAGCGGAACACTTTTTCGGCAGCCTCGTTGAATACCAGAATGTGCTGCTCGTCGTCCGTGGTGATAATCGCATCCATGGCGGAGGCGATGATTCCCGTCATCCGCGCCTGGGCCTCGCGCAGGGACTGCTCGGCCTGCACCCGCTCGGTGACGTCCCGCAAAATCACGGTAAACAGTTTCTTGCCGCCCGTGACCACTTGCGAGATCGAGGCTTCGATCTGAAATTCCTGGCCATCGGCCCGCGCCGCCCACAGGGCATCCTTCGATCCCATGGCCCGGCTGGTCACGCCGGTGTCGCCGAACCTCTGGATGTGCCCGGCGTGGGCGCTATGGAAGCGTTGCGGAATGAAGCGGGTGATGGGCTGGCCCAGCGCTTCGGCACCGGTGCAGCGGAACATCTTCTCCGCGGCGGCGTTGAACATCACGATGTTCTGTTGTTCATCCACCGTGAGGATCGCGTCCATCGCCGACTGAATCACCCCAGCCAGGCGGCCTTCGCTCTCGCCCAAGGCCGCGGTGCGCTGGGCCACGCGCCGCTCCAGTTCGGCATTCAGGGAGTTCACCTGGGCTCGGGCCCTTGCCCCGATGGCGACCTCCCGGTTGACGGCCGCGCCCGCGATCGCGAGGAATACCGCCCCCAGAAACGATCCCAATGCGATAATGTTGGCGCTGAACTGCCGCGCCGCGCGGGCTTGCACGTTCCGCCGTTGCAGCAGGTGCTCTTCCACGGTCTCCATCTGCGCCACCGTGGCCCGCGCCTCATCCGTGAGCCGCTTGCCCGGCTCGAGGTGGGCCTCCGTTGGGACTTCCCGGGTGCGTTCTCGCAGGATCACCAGATCCAGGCCGGCCTTGATCCTGGCGTCCGCTTGTTTTTGCAATAGGTCCAGCCGTTGTTGCTGGCCGGGATTGTCGGCGGTTAGGCGGCGCAAGGTCTTAAGATCCTGCTCAACGGCGGCTTCTCCTTTTTCATAAGGCTCAAGGAAGGGCTCGTCTCCGGTCATGGCAAAACCGCGCGCCCCCGTTTCCACATCGACCAGATGCCTGAGCGTAGCCTCCAGCATGGTCAACACTTCATGGGTGTGAGCCACCTGATCGGCGTCCTCTGTTGCCTGCTGCGAGTTGTGCCAGGAAAGAAAGCCGAGAAGCGTGGTCAGGAAGATGGCCACGCCGAATCCCGCCTTGACCTGGCGGCGCAGCTGTTTCTCCGATTCCGGTACCTGGGCTCGGCCCAGCAGGCGTTCCAGTTGCTCTTCTTTGAGGTTTGACGTCGACTCCACCTCTCGTCTCTTGGCCTCGCCGCGCTCCAGTTGAAAGGCCACCCAGGCAATAAAGCCGGCCAGCAGCGTGCTGCAGAAAACCGCCAACGCACTCACCTGCACCCGGGTGAAGTGCGTGTCGGTGAGCAGCGGCTTCGAAATTAACCAGCCGATCAGGCCGAGCACGAGCAAAGCGCCGGGCACGGCCCTGCGCAATAGCCGCGCTCCCGAACTCTGGCCCACGAGAAGGCCACCGAAGGCCCAGCGGGAGCGCGAGGACACCAGCCCGCATACCAGCAGAAAATAACTAGCCTCGGCCGGCAGGGCGACGGTGATCGAGGAAACGTCCGGCCCCAGAATTAATCCCAGCAATCCAAAGGCGACCCCGATGGCAGCTCCCAGAACCAGAAACTGGGCCGGCCAATCCTTTCTTCGCCTACGCCAGTCGATCGCCAGCAAGGCCGCGCCGAAGAGAACAAAGAACCATGCGGCCACCGGAGACATGAGGATGCGGGCGTGAAAATTTTCGCGAGCAGGGGAAGCGAATAAGAGGAGGCGGTCGATGCCGAAATCGGAATGGAACAGATGCTCCCCGAGCGAGAGCGCGCCGGTCACGATGACGAGGGCCGCCGCAGCCTCCGCACTGCGCCTGCGCGCGCCCGCCGCAGGCGCAAAATCTTGTCGCCGCAGCCACAGCGACAACGCAGCCAGCAGGGCGCAGCCCGCTGCGTTGGGGGCCATCGGCGTCCACAATCCCCAGGTGAGCAGAACCGGAATGCGAAGCGTCCACCCCGCCAGCACCGAAAGCCCAATCAACCCCGAAACCAGAGCCGAGGCAGAGGCGAAGATACTCAGCCTCTTAACCAAAACGGGGTCGAGGGTTGGCGTCATGCGCTAGAAGAAGAAAGCGAACCTAAGCCCGGCCGCGAAAACGCAGCCTGCCCACTGAGGCTATCGGCGCGCCAGCGCCAAGCTTTAAGAGGAACGACTGTTTTGAAGGGGCGCGGCTTTCAGCCGCACTTATGTCGCGCGAATCAACGTCGGCTCTGGATGGCGCAGCGCTTCACCGCAGCGGTCAAGGCTCTAGCTTAGCTAGCTAGAAATGGAACTGCGCTTGAGCGGAGCGCTCCAGTTCTGGGGGCTGCCGCCGGGAAGCCGCGAAGCGTCGCGAGAATGCATCCCACGGCGCCAGGCGTGGGGGAAAAGGCGGGGTATGAGTCAGCCCTGTAAGGGCGAAAGACAAGCTACCTGCGAGAGGGACGGCGCGTCACCCAGCCTTGCGTTCCGCGTCAGCCTGAGGCTCCTCATCCCACTCAAATGAGAGAGTCCGCGCCGAAGTCTCAACCGGCGCGAGTTCCGGAATGTCCTCAGCCACCGAAGCCCCAAGATCGGCGAACTTCCGCGCCGAAACCAAAACCCGGCTCTCCAAAGAGCCCACGGCTTTGTTGTAAAACTCAACCGCGCGATCGAGGCCCGTGCCCACGCCGGCAATGTGCACAGCCAGCAGCCGCAGCCGGTCATGCAGCTCCTTGCCCAGTTCACTGATCTGCTGCGCGTTGCGCGCCAGCTTATCCTGATTCCAACCGTAAGCCACGGCTTTGAGCAAAGCGATCAGAGTAGTAGGCGACGCCGGAATCACGCGGTTCAGCACGCCATGCTCGATCAACCCGGAATCCTGCTCCAGCGCCGCGCTGAAGAAGGTTTCGCCGGGCAGGAACATGACCACAAATTCGGGAGTCGCTTCGAACTGCTCCCAGTACTTCTTGCCGCTGAGCGTGTTCATGTGGTCGCGCACCTGCCGTGCATGGCTCGCCAGGCAAGCCCGCCGCGCTTCTTCATCGGATGTCTCGAAGGCATCCAGAAAGGCCTGTAGTGGCGTCTTGGCATCGACCACCACATGCTTGCCGCCGGGCAGCTTGACCACCAGATCGGGCCGCAGCCGGCCGGTCTCGGTGTTTACCGTTTCCTGCTCGGCGAAATCGCAGTACGAGAGCATACCCGCGATCTCGACCACGCGCCGCAACTGAATCTCTCCCCAGCGCCCGCGCACGTTGGGAGTGCGCAGCGCCCTTACCAGATTGCCGGTCTCCGACTGCAACTCTTTCTGCGTGACGATCAGCGACTGCACCTGGGTGTGCAGCGCGGAATAGGCTTTGCCGCGTTCGACTTCAATCTGCTGAATCTGCGCGTCGACTTTGTTGAGCGAATCGCGCACCGGCGCAACCATTTCTGCGACGGCTTTCTGCCGGCTCTCCAGATCGCCGCGCGCCTCGCTCTGAAAGCGCTCCAGGCTTTCTTTGGCCAGCGTTAGAAAGGACTGATTATTGCTTTTCAACGCGTCGGAGGCCATCGCCTTGAAAGCGTTGCGCAGCTCTTCGCTGGCGCGGGTGACGAGTTCGATCTTTTCGTCGCTGGCCTTCCGTTCCGCTTCGAGGGCCGATTCTAATCTGGCTTTGGCGGCTACTACGTCCGTATGGGCCTGCTGAAGCCGCGCCAGATCGGCCTTTTGGGCCGCTAATTGCTTTTCCATCAACGCTAAGCGCGCTCTAAGGTCGGCCGTGCGCGAGCGCAGCACGAGCCAGGCAATGACGCTGCCAAACAACAGGCCGATGAACCCTATGACACCTGGTCCCATAGCGAAGGTAACTTCTCCCGCCGGATTTCAGCTTCTAGCCTAGCACCAGCGGCAAGTTCGAGTCCCCCCGGCGCTTTGCAAGCAAGATCCTTCCCAGGGTCAGGTGGCGTAGGTACAAGCACAAGCCACAAACGATGCCAAAGGCCTTTAAAGCGGTGGATGCCGGGTTCGCGAGACGTGTCGCCATGACTCTGTTCCTGGTCGTGGGCGCGGCTTCTACGCCACACTCGCCGCGCGCGCTGGCCGCATCCGAAGACAGTGCGGCATCGGCGGGACAATCGCCGCAGAACGCAACTCGTGCCGCCACCCACCCCGCGACGCTGAAACCGGTGGCCGCAAAAGCGGCTGACATTGCCTTCCGCGACTGCGATTCCGAGGCCGAGCAAGTGCTGCTGCAGTTGGCCAATCAGGCGCGCAGGCAAGCCGGCGCGCCTCAGCTTGCGCTCGATACGGGTCTCACTCAGGCCGCGCGCGCGCACGCTGAAAGGATGTTCGCCGCGCGCCGGCTTTCGCATCAATTCGATGGCGAGCCCTCCCTGCCGCAGCGGCTAGCCGTTGCGACCCGCGCGCAACTCGATCAGGAAGCGGAAAACGTAGCCCTCGATTTCGACCCCGAGCAAGGCCATCAACATCTCATGCAATCTCCGCCGCATCGCGCCAACCTGCTCAACCCCGCCTACAACGCGGTGGGAGTTGGAGTGGTGCGCGGCGCAGACCGGCTCTACATCGTGCAGGATTTCGGCCACGCCCTCCCCAACTATTCCACGGCCGACGTGAAGGAGCAGATCGCGGCGGCCCTGGCGCAAGCACGGGCGCAAGCCCGCCAGCCGGCGCTGACCCGCCGCGATCTGCCGAATTCCGATGACGCTGCCTGCTCCATGGCCCAAGCCGACAAGCTCGGCACCTCTCCGATCCAGCAACTCGCGCAACGCTACACCGTTCTCACCTACACCAGTCTGCATCCGGGAGCTTTGCCCGAGAACGGCATGCAGGCGGTCTCCAGCCGCAATCTGCGCAGTTTCTCCGTGGGCGCCTGCTACGCACGCACTGCGACGTATCCAACGGGAGTGTATTGGGTGCTGCTGGCGCTCGACTAGAGCCGCAAAATAGGCAGATGGAAATTCGACTTCGTCCCGAACTTGAGGCGCTTATTCGGCCAGACGTCCAGCGCGGGATATATGAGACCGTCGACGAATACATTGAGCGCGCGGTTTCGATGCTTCACGAGCAGGAGCTTTAGGTTAGCCGAGAACCGGGCACAGATCGCAAAGCAGATCGATGAAGGCTACACTGCCGCCCAAAGAGGAGAACTGCTCGAACCCGAGGAAGTGCGATCGCGCCTTGCTGAGGCGAAGCGATTCGGGTGAACAGCGGCAGGGATGAGCAGGTATCAGTTCACCCCTCAGGCCTCTGACGGTCTCATCGACATTTGTAACGTGATCGCCCAGGACAATCCCGAAGCCGCCGGCTGCGTCGAGGCCGCGGTGTTTCAGGCGTGTGATTTTCTCGCACATTCTCCGCGAGCGGGCAAAGTGCGGAAAGACGTTGCCTCGTTGCCGCTCAGGTTTCGGGCAGTGCATCCTTATTCCATCACCTGGTTGTTTACGATCCAGATAGCAAGCCGCTGCGCATTATTCGAATTCTCCAAGGTCGCGATCTCCCTGCAATCTTTAGGTAGGGTTTGATCGATCTAGGCGTTAGCTGGTTCGAAGTTCTTCAGGGTGGGCAATCCTTGAATCGACTTGCCCGACTTGTGCCGGGCAACGCGGATTTCATAGAAGCTCTGCAGGTTCAGCCAGGATTCAGCAGTCGTGCCGAAATAGGCCAGGCGGAGCGCCGTGTCGCCGGTGATAGCGCGGCGTCTATTCAGGATTTCAGTGATGCGATTGGTCGGAACCTCGAGTTGCCGCGAGTTCAGCCGCGCTCATTCCAAGCTCATGAAGTTCTTCGGCCAAATGTTCTCCGGGATGAAGTGAAGTTATCCGCATAAGCGCTATGGAGAGCACATCTTACGCTCACAACCATTTGCCTGTGCTAACCTTAGCCCTGTCCTCCGTCTGCGGTTCCGCGTATGGAAGCCTCAGCCCAAGCCCGTTTCCCTCAGCCTCAGTCGCACGATATCCGCGTCGGCACCGCGGGTTGGTCCTACAAAGACTGGGACGGAATTTTCTACCCTTCCGGCATGGCACGGCGCAAGCAGCATCCCCTGGAATATCTGGCGCGCTTCTTCGATACCACCGAGATCAATACTTCGTTTTACGGGCCGCTGAAGCCGGAGTTGGCCAAGCTCTGGTGCAAGAAAGTCGCCAGTGTGAACAAGGACTTTCTCTTTACCGCGAAGCTGTATCGCGCTTTCACGCATTCGCCGATTGCGGTGATGGAACCTACGTCGGCTGCGACCATCCGTCCTACCGACGAAGACGAGATCCGCACTCGCGAAGGCCTGGACGCCATCGCGAATGAAGGACGCCTGGGGGCGCTGCTGATTCAATTTCCCGTTTCGTTCAAGAACACTTCGCTCAACCGCGAGTATCTGGAGCGTCTGCTGCGGCAATTCATCGAGTATCCGCGCGTGCTCGAGGTGCGCCACTCCAGTTGGAACGACGCTGAAACCCTGGCGGCGTTCGCACAACAGAATGTCGGCTTCTGCAACATCGACCAGCCTTTGCTCGGCAGATCGCTGGCACCCACTGAGCACGTAACTTCAACCATCGGCTACGTGCGGCTGCATGGTCGCAACTACGAGCACTGGTTTGCCGATCAGGGTTCTGACACTGACAATCGCAACGACCGCTATAACTATCTCTACAACGAGCGCGAGCTCGCGGGCTGGAAACAAAGAATTGCGAGAGTGGCCGAGCGCGCGCAGGCGACCTATGTGATCACCAACAACCATTTCGAGAGCAAGGCGGGGGTGAATGCGCTGGAGTTGAAAGCCATGATCAGCGGGAGGCGAGTGCAGGCTCCGTCTACGCTGATCGAGAAGTATCCCGAACTGAAAAACATTGCCGATCCTGCAGCAGATTCCGCGGTAACGAATCCCACGCCGTTATTCCCCTAAGCGGTCATGCTGAGCGGAGTGGGATCGTCCGAAGGACACTCCCGCGCAGTCGGAGCATCCCTACCAGTGTCCCCCCAGCTCGTTGTGCGAGTGAGTTTGACTTCGTGGCTACCACCTTTCGAAGATCCCCGAAGTTCCCTGTTCGAAACCTTCTTAGAATTATTCTCAGATGCATCCGGAGTGGCCGTTCGTTCGGCGCTGTAGAGTTATCTTTTAGCGACTCAGGGAACAGGGACCTGGCCGCAAGCTGCCGATCGATTCTGTGGTTGTGGGCGGCATCGCTGCCGTCGTAAAGGTCCTACGGGCGCATAACGCGACCTACGCACCTAAGGTCACGATCCGGCTGCTCATCGCAGGTATGATTGACGGCAAGCCGCAAATGTATCGCATTGAGATGTCCGGATTCATGATTCATGGCGACTTCTCGATGCCAACCTCAACCAGACAGTTCGGCTATCCAGATAGCCGCGGTTACGATGGAACGGACCCGGATCGGGGCGTCGAGGTGATCGGCATCGACGACAGCGTCAGGCGCTTTCAGAAGGTGCTCCCGGAGTGGAACCAGGGCGATGATGTCAGTGTCGCGCGCCGGCCCGTCTCCATAGAGGCCAGTGACACGTTCGCGACCCAAATGGTTGGTCCTCCCATCGCAACGATCGTTATAGACAGGAAAGGCTTCCCTTGGATCGACAAGGGCGCTTGCAGGTGGGAACCGGAACCGCACAAGAAATAACCTTGCCGGCCTTGGCGATTTCTTCACGAATGCTATTCATCTCCAGAGGTAAACCCTCGCTTGTTCGGACAGTCCCTCACCAGCGGATCAAGGCCTCGGGGTCCGCCACCAGCACGACCTCATATTTTTCTAGCATCGGCAGCAAAAGACCTTCCAGTTCGCTCTTCCAAAGTTCGCCTTCGTAAAATTTCGCCTTCATCGGCTCGCGCGAGGCAAGGTCAGGAAAACCGCGCATCCAGAAGAAAGTATCGGGATCTTCGACGGAAAGAAACGGGCCCAATAGTTTCATCCCGATTTCCGCGTGCGCCGGAATCGACTTCGAGCGGAATATCTCAAGAAACTCGGAGCGCTTGCCGGGCTTGGTTTTATAGGTGCGCATTTCGATAATCATGCGGGTGCCTCTCGCCTCACATTTGCGAAGGACAAACTTTGATTTGCGATTGTAAAGGAAGTGCGGATGCTTTTGGGTCTTGATTCCTTGGGGATGGTTCGGGGTTAGATCTAACCCCTTTTAATCGCGGAGGGTCGCGGAGAAAATCCCGCGGAGGACGCTGAGAATCTTAGCGAGCGGCGGCGTGGTCGGCCATGCGTTGCTTGTTGTAGCGCAGGGCGACGTTCATGAAGACATTGCCGAGAGAGGTTTCAAAGCAGATCATCAGCGCTTCTACGTCTTCGCTGCTTTTGTCGCCTTCTTCGGCGGTGAGCAGCATTGGAGGATGCACGCGAAAGTGAAAGCCTTGGTCGTTCAGGGCACAGACGGCGTTGCCGACAACCTGGTTGGCTAGTTCAAAGATGGTTTCTTTGATCAATTCGTCGGATTCGGGCAGCTCCGCTCCGGCGTAGTGGCTGGCTACGCGGACCGCGGTTTGCGGCTCGAGGTCGACAATGATACGGCCTTCAATGTCGCCCGAAAGCGCGACCATGCCGGCCACGCCTTTGCGGCGATAGCCTTCCTCCTCCATGGAGAGGTGGCCGATCTTGGTGGCGCTCTGCAGGCCTTGCGACAGAACGGCGTCGGCCGAATTGATGAAAGGCTGGATCAGCTCCATCTTCATGCTTAGACCCCGGCGGCGGCCGCGTTGGCTACCGCGCCATCTTCTCCCAGCACATATTTGATGACTTCGTACAAAACTTCCGCCTTGACCGGCTTCTGCACGAAATGGCGCGCCCCGCGCTGCAGTGCGGCCACGATGTTTTCCTGATAGCCGACGGACGAGACCATGACGACGCGAGCTTCGGGATGCGCCTGCACGATTTTTTCCGCGGCCTCGATGCCCTCCATTTGCGGCATCGTGATATCCATCAGGACAATGTCGGGATGGGTGCGATCATATTCGCTGATCGCAGTCAAGCCATCGCCGGCCTCGGCCGCCACCTGCCCGCCGAAGCTTTCGACCATGCGGGCCAGATTCTTGCGCGCGAACACGGAATCGTCCACGATCAAGTAGCGGACGGGCTGGCCGTCCTTACTACGTTTTACCGATGCAAACTGCTCCATAACAACCTCCGTTTAGATTTCATCACGGCTGTGCGCCGCCGACCAAGTGACTCAGGTCACACGACCTGGGCCGAGTCTGTCCTAACGCCCGGCGTGGAATGCTCTGCCGGTGGTGTCGCCCTCCGTGTGAATTTGATTGCGGCTGCAAAGCACTTGCAAGGTGGAGGGAAGCACATCCAAAGCGACCACCCGCTTGGCAAAGCCGCGTTCGACGGCCACTTTGGGCATGCCGTAAACTACGCAGGATTCTTCGCTCTGCGCGATGGTCATGCCTCCGGCTTTCTTGATCGCGCCGAGACCCTGGGCACCGTCATCGCCCATGCCCGTCATGATGACGCCAATGCCGAGCGGGCCGAACTGCTCGGCCACGCTGTGGAACAGAACGTCGACGCTGGGACGGTGGCCGTTGACGCGCTCATCGTCGTTGAGGACAACGACGTCTCCGATGGGCAACCGCTTGACCTTCATGTGCCGGTTTCCGGGGCAAACTAATACTCGGCCGCTTTGCAGCGTATCGCCAGAGTGCGCCAGCTTTACTTGCAGGGAACACAATTCATCCAGACGACGGGCAAACATGTCGGTGAAGTTCTCGGGCATATGCTGTACTACCAGAATCGAGCCCGGAAAATCCGGCGGCAGTTGCGGAAGCAGGAACTCGAGCGCCTGGGGCCCTCCGGTGGAGATGCCGATGGCTACGGTGCGCGTAGGGCCGGCCAAAGCTTTCGGGTGCGAATGTCTTTCCAGGCGAGCTGAGGCCGTGGACAAGCTTCCGGGGCGGACGATTTTGCCGCAGGCGGCGGCTTTGATCTTGGCGATCAACTCCCGCGCGGTCTCGGCCATCTGCGAGGAGTCTTGCGGCTTGGCGACGAAGTCGAAGGCGCCTAGGCCGAGCGCGCGCAAGGTGATCGACGCGCCCTCGGTGCTGTGCGAGCTGACCACGATCACCGGCACGGGATGGCGGCGCATGATTTCTTTCAAAGTGTCGATGCCGTTCATGCCCGGCATTTGCAGGTCGAGGGTGACCACGCTGGGGCGCAACTCTTCGATTTTTTTGAGGCAGAAGTTTCCGTCCATCGCCGTGCCCGCGACTTCGATGGAGGGGTCGGCCTCGAGCATCTGCGGGATGAGCTTGCGCATTAAGGCGGAATCATCGACCACCAGCACGCGAATCTTGTTCGGGTTCGAAACTACGCTTGCTCCCAGGTTTACGCTCATGCCTTGCCTCCCGTAGCGCTAAGGGCGAAGCGGGCGCGATCGGCCTGGTTCAGCAAAACTCCGAAGCTGGCCAGGCCAGGCTCTTGCGGTCGCGAGCGGGCGTGGTGTTCTACCACCGCGGGCAGGTTGAGGATGAGCACAACTTTTCCGTCGCCGAGGATCGAAGCGCCATTGACCAGATCGGTGGAGAAGGTCTGGCTGTCGAGGGCTTTGATCACCAGTTCCTCTTCGCCTTCGAGAGCGTCGACGATCAGGCCGTATTTTTTTTCCCTCACCGTGATCACCAGCACGAAGAGCTTGTCCGCTCGCCGTTCGCCAAGCGCTGCGGGGCGACCCAGGCGCAGCAGCGGTAGAACCTGATTGCGCAATGGCAGCACTTCATAATTGTCCACTTGGTGAACTTCGCCTTCGGTGGTGCGGGCAATCTGGTTCACGGCGTTGAGCGGAATGGCATAGAGCCGGCCCTCCACCCAGAACATCAGGGCCTTGATAATGGCGAGGGTCAGCGGCAGCTTCAGCCGGAAGGTGGTGCCGCGGCCGAGGCGAGTTTCAATTTGGATGGTGGCTTTCAGCCGGTGGAGCACGGTTTGCACTACATCCATGCCGACGCCGCGGCCGGAAACTTCCGTGACCACCTCCGCGGTGCTGAAACCAGGCCGGAAGATGAACTCGATAGTTTGCGCTTCGGTCAAGGCCGCGGCTTCTTCCGCTGTGACCATGCCCAACGCGATCGCCTTGGCCCGAATCCGGGATGCATCCATGCCCCGGCCATCGTCTGCGACTTCGACCACGACCTGATTGCCCTGATGAAAAGCATGCAGGCGGATGCTGCCGCGCGGCGGCTTGCCCAGCTTCACGCGTTCGTCGGAGGACTCAATGCCGTGGCTGATGGCGTTGCGCAACAGATGGGTGAGAGGCTCGGCGACGGCGTCGAGGATTCCCTTGTCCAGATCGGTTTCTTGCCCGGAGAGTTCGAGATCGACATCGCGTCCGCACTGCCGCGCTACGTCGCGCGCCACCCGCGGGAATCTCCGAAATAGTTGTTCGACCGGTACCATGCGGATTTTCATAACCGCGCGTTGCAGATCGTTTAGAACCCGGGATTGGAAGGCCATAGCGTCGGCGAATTTTCCGCGCAACATTTCTTTGGGATAGCGCTGGCTAAATTCGCCAAGGGTTTGCTGCAGCATCGACTTGCCGATGATGAGTTCTCCCACCAGATTCAAAACGTTGTCGATGCGTGCAGCGTCGACCCGCAGAATGTTTTCCAGTAAAGCTTGCGGTGCAATCTCCGGCGAAGGGGCTGGGCCCTCGGCCTGGGCGGGGGCTCCGGGCGCGAGCGAAGCAATAGCCGGCATCGCTGCTGTGGCGGCCTCTGCGGACAACGTCGCGCTAGGCTTGGGAGTTGAAGCGGCCTGGGTTGAAGCGGCCTGGACCAGAGTTACGGTGACCTCATCCGCGATGGTAGGAATGCGGCACTTGGTGGCAATCTCTTCTTTCGATTGCGCGCTGCCAAACATGATCTCCAGCAGCCGGGATGCGGTCGGAGATTTCAGGTCGGGGCGGACCGCAATCACCTGGCCGAGGCCGCTGATGGCGTTCTGAATCAACTGGCGCGCCGCGATGGGCATGGTGCAGTGCGGATCGATTTTGACCACGATCTCGAAGAGCGCGAGGCCGGCGGACTGCGCCTGGGTCAGAACCAGTTTTTCCGCCGGGGTCCAATCTCTTTCGCGGACGGCGCGCGGCGCGCGCGGGGCCGATTTTTTGGAACGCGATTTCTTCACAGCCGGGGTCGCGGTGAGTTCGTCGATTTTTCGGCGCAGGCTTGCCGTGGCCGGCATCGGGCCTCCGCCGTGATAAGAGGCCAGCATGGCGGTGAATACGTCGGCAGCGGCGAAGGCGATTTCGGCCAGCGCGGTGTGCCCCGCGGTGCCCTCGAGATTGAGCGCGTTCTCGAAGTGATGCGCCAGTTCGCTGAGCTCGCGCAGGCCGCAGGCGGCGGAGTCGCCTTTCAATGTGTGCACGGTGCGACGGATGGAACGAACGATCTCCTCGTCGCCGGGATGTTTTTCGAGTTGCAGAGTTTCTTCGTTCAGCGCCTGCAGCAGTTCCTGCGAGGTCTCGAAGAAAAGATCCATCAGCTCGGAGTTACGTTCCTCGGGAGGAATGGTCACTCGCGCACCTCGATCCGCTGGTAGGCGGTGCCGCTGTCGCGGTGCACCATCTGGAATTTCTCGGTCAGGCCCAGCAGGCTTTCGGCATGCCCGACGAACAAATAACCGCCGGGATTCAGGCAGCGATAGAACTTCTCGATCAGCCGCCTTTGCTCGGCTTCGTCGAAGTACATCATCACGTTGCGGCAGAAAATAACGTCGTTGCGCTGCGGGAGATAATCCGTCTTCAGATTGTGAAAGTCGAAGTGCACCATCTCCTTCAGCGCTTTCTTGACCGAGTAGCGATCGCCGATCTTATCGAAGTAGCGCAGGCGGAAGGTGTAATCCACGGTCGCCATCTGATGCTCGTTGTAGGCACCCTCCTGCCCGGTGCGCAGGACCGCATAGCTGATGTCGCTGGCCAGAATTTCCACCCGCCAGGGGGGCGGGATCAGGGGCTTGGGCAGCGCAATTTCCACGGGCAGCGGATTGCGCATGTAGTAGTAAGCCATGGTGTCGGCCGCCATCATGCCCAGGGTGTAAGCCTCCTGCCCGGTGGAGCAGCCGGCGCTCCACACCCGCAGGGAATATTCCCGGTGTGCCTGCTTGAATTTCAGCAACTCCTCCAGTATGTATTTCTGAAACAAATCGAGTTGCGCTTTATGGCGGAAGAAGCTGGTTTCGTTTACGGTAAGGTTCTCGACCAGCTTGGTGAGTTCGGCTTTGCCTTCCTGGCTGATGAGCAGGCGGTAGTAGCTGTAGAAAGAATCGACCTGGCACTCGCGCAGCCGGCGCAGCAGGCGGTCGCGCAGAAACGATTCGCGGCGCTCGTCGAAGTGCATGCCGCACTCCTGATACACCAGGGCCTGCAACAGCCGAAGTTCCGCATCCGTGAGGATAGGAGCGGGCGCCGCTCCGAGTGTGCTCATGCTTTTTCTCGTTCCGCTTTCAATCGTTCCGCTTACTCAGGTTCTGCCCTACTCACCCGGTGGAAGCTCCGTGTGCCTTGGTTTTGATGGTCTTTGCCGCGGTGTTTTCCTGCCGCAGACTGGCCGGAGCGAGCAGCTTGTTCATGTCGAGCAAAACGATCAGCCGGCCGCCCACCTTGCCCAATCCCGTAACGCAATTCAGCCCGCCCTCATGAAAAGCGGCGGGAGGCGGTTCAACGTCTGCCGTCGGAATTTTCAGCACCTCGGTAGCCGAGTCCACGATCAATCCCGCCAGCTTGCCGGAGTGCTCGACCACCAGAATCCGGTTCTGCCTTTTCGGCGCGTTCTGCTTTTCGCCAAAGCGTTTGCGCAAATCCATCACCGAGACGATCTTGCCGCGAAGGTTGATCACGCCTTCCAGGTAGTCGGGCGCGTCGGGAACGGCGGTGATCTCGGGCACGCGAACGATTTCGTGCAGCGATTGGATGGGGACGCCATAGGTCTCGCGCCCGATCTTGAAGCCCACGATATGCAGTTCGCTGCTCATATCCTTTTGACTGGGGCTAGCGACGGTTTCCCGCCGCGGCGCGCCGCGCGTGCTGCGACTTTTCTTCGGGAGTGGATAGCATCGCGCTGCTTTCATCGAGCGTGAAGCGGTCCATAAACTCCAGCAGGCCGCGGGACATCTTCGACATCTGCTCGGCCGAAGCCGCCAACTCGGTAGATCCGGAAGTGGATTGCTGCACCAGTTCGCGCATGCGCTCCATGGCCTTGACCACGGCCTGCGCTCCCGAAGCTTGCTCCTCTACGGCGGAGTTGATCTCGTGAGTGATTTCGTTCAGCCGGGTCGTAGCCCGCGCGATCTGCGCCGAGCCGTGCGATTGTTCGTTGGTGGCCGCGCCGATCTCCTGCGCGAACTTGTAGACTTCGGTGACCACGTTCGAGATTTTGCGCAGCGCCGTGTTCAACTCTCCGCCCAGGTCAAGACCTTCGTTCACGATCCCGGTGGAGCGATTCATGTTCTCTACCGCTTTGCGCGCTTCCTTTTGAATGCTCTGGATGAGCTCGGAGATTTCCTTGGTGGATTGCGCCGACTTTTCCGCCAGCTTGCGGACTTCATCCGCTACGACCGCGAAGCCCAGGCCGTGCTCGCCGGCGCGGGCGGCTTCGATGGCCGCATTCAGCGCCAGCAGATTGGTCTGCTCGGCCAGGTCGTCGATGACTTCGATGATCTTGCCGATGTCGTCGGCGCGCTGGCCGAGAGCGCCGATGATTTCTCCGGAGCTGGTGATGGTGGCGTTGATGCGGTTCAGGCCGTCGGTAGCCTTCTCCATGGTGGAGATGCCGCTGTGAACTTCTTCGCGCGAGCGATTCGAAATATCGAGCAGCACCTTCGCCGTGTCGGCCACGCGCTGGATGGAAGCCACCATCTGATCGATGGAAGCGGAGGTTTCGCTCACGCTCGAAGCCTGCACCTGGGTGCTCTTCACCATGTTCTGCACGTTCACGCTCATCTCGTGCATGGTGCTCGTCACTTCATCAATCGCGGAGGAAGACTGCAGGCCAACTTTGGCGGAATCGTCGGAGGCATTCGCGACCTGGCCGCTGGCGCTCGCAACCTGTGCGGAAGCGTCGCGCACGCTGCGTACGAGGCGCCCCAGGCCGTCGACCATGCGCGCGAAGGCGTTGCCCAGCGTGTCGTGCGGAGAGCGCGGCTTCACCTCAACCGTGAGATCGCCGCCCGCGATGGATTCGGAAACGCTGGCCATTTCTTTGAGATAGGCGACCATCTTGGCGAAGGTGCGAGCCAGTTCTCCAATCTCATCGGAGCGATTGACGTCGATGCTGTGCTCGAGATCGCCGGTCTCGCCAATTTGCTTCGAAACCCGCATCAGGTTGGTGAGCGGGCCGGTGATGCCCTTGGCGGTGCTCAGCGCGACCAGCACTCCCAGGCCGAGAGCGAATAAAGTGCTGACCACGGCCGCGAGGATGGTCCAGGTGCCTGAGGTCTCATCCGATTTGCGGCGGGCTTCGAGCAGCTTGCGGTTTTCGCCATCGGCGAGATCGAGCGCGTCGGTGGAGTTCTTCACCCACGAAGAAGCGTCTTTCTGAAGGTAATAAATCTGCAATTCGGCGACGGTGGCGTTGCCGGAGTCGACGTCCCGGCGCTTATCGATCAGCGGTTGCGCGAACTCCCGGCTCCAGGAGTGCTCCAGTTGCTCCACCTTGGAGAGCGCAGAGCGTTCCTGCTCGGAGTTGGCCAGCGCCGCACCGGTCTGCAGCTTTTCGTTCAGGGTGCGCAGCCCGTCGTTCATGCGGTCGACTTCGCGGGTGTCGCCGCTGAGCAGATAGTTGCTCAGGTAGAGGCGGTTCTGCATCATCTGGAAGCGGACGTCGTTGGTGGCGTCGGCCAGGTCGATGGCGGCCTTGGCTGCGGCTTTGGCCGCATGTTCGCGCTGCACCGCCAGCAGGTTGACCAGGAACAGCACCACCACCATGCTGAGCATGATGCCGAAATTCACGTACAGCTTCTTGCCGATTGTCATGCCGTTTCCTCCCGGCCGCCGGGCGCCGCGCCCATCTCTAAGCTCATTGATGGCCTTCGAACTTGATATCCACCAGGCCCGAACTTTCCACGGGCGCCGGCTCGAAGCGCCACTTTCTTACGGCATCGAGCGCAGCATTGACCAGCACCGGATGTCCTCCCAGCGCCCTCACATCCTTTACCGAGCCGTTGGGCGAGACCACGACCTGCACTTTCACGATCCCGGTAAGGTTCATCTTCCGCGCCAGTTCGGGATAGGCCGGCTGTATCCTGCTCTTGGTGTGGCGCGTATTCTCGATCAGCGCTTCAGTCTTTGCTTCACTCTTCGCTTCATTTTTGGCTTCACTTTTGACTTCCTGGGTATGGAGAGTTTCCCTGCCGATCCCCGCTGCGACCGCCAGCACTGCCAGTCCTGCCGCTGCCCTCCGCAAAGACACGATTCCTCCCTCGTCCTGAGCTGGTGCTGCCAGAGAAGCAACAGCGGGGCCACGTCCGAACCGCGGAGGAAACCGAAGTAACCTGGGGCATATATCGGCAGGGGAACGGCTTAGCTTGAAAGGGAAGGCTTGTCAGGCTGACAGGCGAAGCCTAGAGCGGTCTCATAATCGGAGGCATTGCGGAACCCATTCTCAACATGAGACAGTCGGTGACCATAACATAGTTAAGCCAGTAGGCTGCTTGCAATGTCAAGGCAGTTTCGGGTGACTCTCCTCAAAGAAGGCGAAATCCCATTTTCAAGCAAATTTCACTTACGTCGAGTAGACGTGATGGAAAAAATTGATTCTCAGGCGATGGAATACGCTAGCCCAGCGAGTCGATTGTTAAGCGGCCGCGCGTTCTTGCCCGAGCCCCAAAGTTTGCTGCCCTGTTAAGCGAGAAATTCTAGCTCTAGCTTCATGCGCCCCCGGTTCAGGCCAGTCACTCCAGTTTTACATTTGGGCACCCCACCCCTCCATTTTGCTTGACTCAAATTGAGATAAGAGGATAGTTTTCCAATAGATTCAATCACTTGTGAGAATCCTGGGAATCTCATGCCGGCCGGCGGTGCAGCGCTGAATATCGCTGGAGGTAATTCGCCCCCACCCGCCTCCGGCCGCCCTCTGCCGAGCTGGGATGAAGGCTTTCAGAAGCTTTTGCTGCGGATTGCGGCGAAGTCGGCGCAGCGCGCCGATAGCATCTCCTTGATCCATTTTTTTTGCCGCGCCACGCGCGAGTTTTTCCAGGTCAGCGGCGTTTATTTCTGGAGATGCCAGGCTGGCGAGGAACTGCTGGGCGAGCAGGCTGACGGCAAATTGGCCGAACGTTTTATCGGCCTGCGCCTGCTGCCCCATCAGAGCGCCGTTACTGCCGACGCGGTGCGCCGCCGCCGGACTTCGTTCGTCAATCATGTGCCGCCCGGCAGTTTTCCCCTGGCGCAGCAGTTTGACGCGCGCTCCATGATGGCCGCGCCGCTGGTGGTGTTTGATGAAGTGGTGGGGGCGGTAACTTTTCTCCACGATTCGAAAGAGGAATTTTTCGACGACGACATGGCCGCCAAGGCCACGATCCTCGCGGGCCAACTGGGCAGCCTGCTGGAGGCGACGCGGCTCGGCGAAGCCTCCCGCGAGGAGCACCGCCGCGCAGAAATTCTTGCCAAGGTCGCAACCGATCTGCACGGAAATGCCGACGTAGCTTCCGTGCTCGAGGCCCTGGCGGATCGCCTGCGGATGCTGTTACGAACCCGCTTGGTGTCGATTCTTTTGCGCCGCGATGGTCCCTTCGAATTGCGCGCCATCTCGGCGGAGACTCCGCAGTTGGCCAATCTGGTGCGCGCCGGGCATGATCGCCAGACCATTCGCTTCGCCGCCGACATGGCGCAGCGCGCAGTCTCCGCTGGAGAAGCGATCACGATTTCGATCAGCAGCGATCTGCACTCGCTGGGCACTCTGGTTGCCTCCGGAGTGCTGATTGCCGCGCCGTTCCGCACCTCGCGCACGCAGGGAGCGATCCTGGTGTATCCCCGCACCGAGTCCGGATTTTCGGCGGAGGAAAAATCTCTGGTCTCGGCTATCGCCGGCTTCGGCGCGGTCGCCGTGGCTCATGCTGAAATGTGCGCGGTGGCGCAGGAGCAGGCCCGCGAACTCCACCAACTGCTCGATATCTCCGCCGAGCTGAGTTCGAGCGGCGATCTGGAACATTTTCTGCAGGCCTTTGTGGCCCGCGCCGCGGACTTTCTCGGCTTCGGGCGGTCTTTTATCGCGCTTCTCGAAGACGGCCAATTCCGCCTGCGCTACAAAGTCGTGCGCGGGGAATCGCAGCGCGCCGATACGCTTTTTCCCGAAGGCATCGTCGCCCGCGCCCTACGCGCCAAGGAAGTCTTCTGGTCCGACGACCTCAATCAACTGGAGGGAGTCAATCAAGAAGTCATTGCGCAGTGCCAGGCCAAGCAGTTGCTCACGGTTCCACTGCTGGCCGCCGACGGGCGGATTCTGGGCATGTTCGGAGTGCTCGATCGCCTGGATACAACCGGCATCTCCCGCGAAGATATTCGACGCGCCCAGGCCTTAGCCGCGCAGGTTGCGGTGGCTCTCGAGGTGGCGCATAACCTGCACCAATCGGAGTCGAATCGCCGCCGCTCCGACATTCTGGTGCAGCTGGCGCGCGAGATCGACGGTCTACTCCACCTGCCCGATTTCGCCCGCAAGTTTGTCGAACGCGCTGCTCGATTCATGGGCGCGCCCGCCGGGGCTTTCGCGCTGTTTCATGGCGGACGCTTCCAATCGGTCTCTCTGTATCCGCAAACCCTGCCCAGCCTCGGCAAAGAGCTGGAACCCGGCGAAGAACATTCGCGCCTCCTGCCTGCTCGAGTGGAGCGCGGCGACCATCATCTTGAAGAATCCTATCCGCGTCACGAACTTGTCGTGGCCGACGCGGTCGTCCAAACCTTTGACCGCAGCGCCGATCCCACGTTGCAGCAGCGCTTTGCGCGGGCCGCTTCCGAATTCGCCGCAAAGGGAGGCGAGGCCATCGTCTCCGGCCCAGCGGCTGAACTGCTGGGCGCGGAACTGGCTTCGATTCTGGGCTGGACCAATTGCATCTTGGCCCGCCTTTCGGGTTGCAATGGAGAAGTATCGGGCCTGCTTTTTCTTTCCGGCCGCGCGCCCACGTTGACTGCCGAAGATCGCGATTTGCTGGAAGCCATTGCCAGCCATGCCGCCCTCGCGCTCGAAAACGCCCGCCGATTCAGCCGTGTGGATCAAGCCAACCGCCACTGGCTGGAAATTTTCGACGCCATCACCGACCTCATCGTGGTGCACGACGAGAACGATAAGGTGCTGCGCGTCAACCGCTCGCTCGCCGCCATGATCGGAGTTGCGCCCAGCGCCTTGATCGGCGTGAATATGCGCGCGCTGCTCGCGCTCACCAGCGAAGCCACGCTGTATTCCTGCCCCTTCTGCCGCTCGATGGGTGCGGACAGCGATGAATTCGTCCATCCCGCGCTCGATCGCACGTATCTGGTCTCCACTTCGCGCGTGCATGGCTCCCCTGGCGAGAATCAGCAAACCGTGCACGTGCTCAAGGACATCACCGACCGCCGTGAAGCCGAGCGCCGTTACCGCGAACTCTTCGACAACATTCAAGAGGGATTATTCTTCAGCACGCCCGAGGGCCGGTTTATCGAAGTAAACGACGCTCTAGTGTCGATGCTCGGATATTCCAGCCGCGAAGAGTTGTTGCAGGTCGATATTCCCAGCCAGATTTATTTTTCTCCCGAGCAGCGCCTGGTGCACGCGGCGGCCCTCGAGAAAGACGGCCACATGCGCAACTTCGAGGCTACGCTTCGGCGCAAGGACGGCTCCCCGATCTACGTGCTCATCAACGCCTTCGGCATGTACGACCATCTGCGGCGACTGCTGCAGACCCGCGGCCTGATGCTCGACGTAACCGGCCTGCACACTTTTCAAACCGAGTTGCAGCGCGAGCGCGACTTCTCCGGCAAGATTCTCAGCAACACGCAGAGTTTTATTTTGGTCGCCGATACCGCGGGCCTCATCAGCTACGCCAACCGCCGCTGGCGCGAAGCCGGCTTCGAGCAGCGGGAGCTGCTGGGTCGTCCACTGCTGGAGTTGGGCGCTCCCGGCTATGTGCGTCCTCTTGCGGATGCGCTGCAGACGGTTCTTCGCGGCGGGCAGGTCGACAATCTTGAAGTGCAGGTCATGCGCGGCAATGGCAACGTCGGGCAGTTCTCGGTGAACCTGAGTCCCATGCGCGACGAGCGCGATAACGTAACCAGCATCGTGGTGGTAATGACCGACATCACCGATTCCTCCGAACTGCGCGACAAACTGGTGCACGCCGAAAAGTTGGCCGCGGTGGGGCAGCTCGTCTCCGGCGTGGCTCACGAAGTCAATAACCCTCTGACCGCGATTCTAGGTTTCGCCGATCTGCTTCTCGAAAATCCCGACCTCCCGGACAATGCGCGGAAAGATCTGCGCGTGATCCTGCAGGAAGCGCAGCGCACTAAACAAATCGTGCAGAACCTGCTCAGCTTTGCGCGGCAGATGCCGCCGCAGCGCAACGCCGTGCAACTGAATTCAGTATTGCGCCGCACCGTGCAACTGCGTTCCTACGACTTCAACAGTCACGGCATCGACATCATCGAGCACCTCGACGAAGGCCTGCCTGACGTCATCGGCGACGCGCACCAACTGCAGCAAGTCTTCCTCAACATTCTCAACAACGCCTACGACGCCGTGCATCAGATCGGCCGTCCGGCGCGCATCGAGATCATGACCGCAAAAGCCGGCAACGCCGTGGAAGTTTCTTTTTGCGATAACGGCGCCGGCATTTCCCATCCCGATCGCATTTTTGATCCCTTCTTCACCACCAAAGAGGTCGGCAAGGGAACCGGCCTTGGCCTCAGCATCTGCTACGGCATCGTGAAGGAGCACGGAGGCGAAATTCTCTGCCACAACAATCCCGACGGGCAGGGGGCCACCTTCATCGTCCGCTTTCCCGCAGCGCCCCACACTGCCTCTTTGGGTGTGGCCGCAGGAGTCGTGCACAAATGACAAGCCCCGCCATTCAGCGAGCCCTCTTGCCCGTTCTGCTCATCGAAGACGAGCCTTCCATCATGGCTCTGGTCAGCGCCACGCTCGAGCGCAATGGATATGAAGTCGTGTGCATCGAGTCCGGCGCCGAAGCCTTGCGCTTGCTCGAGAACGGCCAGTTTCTCGGCGTGGTCTCCGACATGCGCACGCCCGGCGGCGTCGACGGCGCGCAGGTGCACGCCTGGATCTCTGCGCACCGCCCCGATCTGGTGCACAAAATTGTGATCATTACCGGCGATTACGCCAACGAGGAAACCGTTACCACCCTGCGCAAAATCGGCGCGCTCTATCTGGAGAAGCCCTTTCGCGTGCAGGATCTTATCTCGGCCGTCGAGAAGACCATGGGGAAAGCCCGTTGAACCAAGCGCCCAGTAAACTCGCCCTGAAAACCGCTCTGAGCAGTGAAGATCTTCGCATTCGTCTCCTGATCGTCGACGACGAAGAGAGCATCCGCAAACTGTGCATGACGGTCGGCGAGGATCTGGGTTTTGTTTGCCTCGAAGCCGAAAGTGGCGACAGTGCGCTCGCGTTGCTCGAACAGCAGCCGGTGCACATGGTGCTCAGCGACATGGTGATGCCGCACATGTCGGGCTTGAAGTTCTTGGAGAAGGTGAAAAAATCTCTGCCGCGCACCGAAGTCGCGCTGATGACCGGGCACGGCTCCATCGAGACTGCGGTGCAGTCGATGAAACTCGGCGCCTACGATTACATTACGAAGCCGTTCTTTCCGCTCGAAGACCTGCGCGCGTTTTTGCGGCGCATGGCCGAGAAGGTTCGACTGGTCGAAGAGAATGAATTCCTGCGCCAGCGCATCGATTCCGAGACGGCGGTGCACGGCATCGTGGGTTCGTCGCCGAAGATTCAGGAAGTTTTGCGCGTGGCTTCGCGGTTGAAGGATTCGCGCACTTCCGTTCTTATCTACGGCGAGAGTGGCACCGGAAAAGAATTGGTCGCGCGCGCGATTCATTTTCGCGGCGCGTTCGCCAACCGTCCGTTTGTAGCCATCGATTGCGGCTCGCTGGTTCCCACTCTGATTGAGAGTGAACTTTTCGGCTACGAAAAAGGAGCGTTCACCGGAGCTTTGAAATCCAAGCCCGGACTGTTTCAGGCCGCGGATACGGGCACGGTTTTCCTGGATGAAATCGGAGAACTGCCGCTGGAATTGCAGGCCAAACTGCTGCGCGTGTTGCAGGAAAAAGAAGTGCGTCCCGTGGGCAGCAATCAGCGGGTGAAGGTGGATGTGCGGGTGATCGCCGCCACCAATCGCGATCTCGAAGCCGCCTACAAGAATAAAACTTTTCGCGAGGACCTTTATTTTCGGCTCAACGTTGTCGCCGTGCACGTGCCGGCGCTGCGCGAGCGCCGCAGCGATATTCCCGTGCTGGTGAACTGGTTCTGCGAGCGCTACGCCCCGGGAGCGGAGTTGCGGGTGAGCAACGCCGCGATGAAGGCTCTGATGATCTACGATTGGCCGGGCAACGTTCGCGAACTGGAAAACTGCATCGAGCGCGCGGTCGCCCTCGGGGACGGAAATCTGATTGATCTTGCCGATCTGCCGCCGTCGATCGCGGGAGCGAATTTGGCGGCTTCGCGAATCGCGGCTGAAGCCGTTTCTGGCTTGGTTTCCAGCTTGTCGGCCAGCGCTGACGTCGATAGGGCTTCCGCTGACGGAGCGAGTGAAGCGGCTGCGCTGTCGACCACCGATCTGGAAGACATTGAGCGCGCCACGATTCAGCGCGTCTTCGAACAAGTGAAAGGCGACAAAGCTCTCGCCGGAAGAATGCTTGGCATCAGCCGCGCCACACTGTATCGAAAACTCAAGCGCTACAACATCAGCGGCAGCGCGGGCAGCGAACGCTCTAGTCACGCGCTGCAGTAGACGAGAAAGCTGGGAGAGAAGGCGGGGAGATCAAAACCCCCCGTCCTCGTCCCTGCGGAGAACGCAGGGACCAGGAAAGGGCACCCTCTTTACTTTTTTACTTATTCGGCGCCTTGCGGTTTCTCCTCTTTTTTCTTCTTTTCTTCTTCCTGCTTCTTCTCCGCTGGCGTCATTGGTTTGGCTGCCGGTTTGGGCGGCGGCGCTGGCTTCGCTTCCGGCGCAGGTCTCGGCGTGGGAGCCGGCTTGGGCGCAGGAGCGGGTCTTGCTTCTGGCGCGGGTTTCGGCGCAGGCGCAGGAGCCGGTTTTGCTGCCGGAGGCGGTGTGCGTTCCTGCGGACGCTCGTTCGGCGGTGGAGTCTGTGGACGCGGAGCGGGTTTCGGCTCCGGCGCGGGGGCAGGCTTCGCCGGTTCGGGCGTGGCTTCGGGACGTGTCGGCGGTGCGGGCGCTGGCGCGCGACTCGGCGGAGCCGGTGCCGGAGGCTGCTTTGCGGGCGGCGGGGCCGGACGATTCATCGGCGGCGCGGGCTGGGCAGGTTTCGGTGCGGGCTGTCCGGGCTTCGCCCCCGGTTGAGAGGGTCTCGGGGCGTTCGCACCGGGCCGGCCAGCCGGCGGAGGCCCTGCGTGCGGCGTTGCCGGTTTTGCCGGAGGCGCCACTTTCACCATTGGGCGCGCTGCCGCGGTTGCGGCTGGACGCAGAGCCTTGACTTCGTTTCTCGCTAACGGTTGTCCGGGATGCGCGGCCAGAGCCTGCTGCTGTTTGGCAAAGGGCACCGGCGGCGGGGGGGGCGTCTTCTTCGCGACTACTTGCCGGCTGGCCACTTTAGCGGGAGGCGCGGCTGCGTGTCCGGCAGAGGCTGCGTGCGCGCCGAGAACGCTGTCGCGCGTGGGCGCCACGGCAACCCGCGCGCCTACCGGCGCGGCCGCAATCTCCTTAGCGCTTACTTGCACTTGGGCTTTGGCCACTGGCTGAGCGCTCACGAACGCCTTCTGCGGCACTACCATCACCGCGCCTTGCACGTTGCGATTGGCGTAGGTGATGTTGGTGATCGTCGTCGTATTGTTGTTGACGATGGTTGTCCGGTAGACGTTCGTGACCTGCGTGACATTCACCGTCGTACTACTGACGTTGACGCGAGTTACGTAAGCTTCGCTCACGTGATACGAAGGCACATAAACTTCGCGCGGACCGAGTGCGAACCATCCGACGTTTCCTCCGAAGCCTCCGGGTCCGCCGCCGATGAATACCACTAACGCGGGCGCGTAGACCGGCCGTACTTCGACCGGGCCAGCGACCCAACCCCAGCGTCCACCGACGCTGACCCAGCGGCCGTAGTGGAAGGGTGCGTAACCCCAGGAGTTGTCGTCGACCCAAGTCCATCCCCAGGGACTGATCCAGGCCCAATGGCCAACGTGATAGGGCGCCCAGCCTGCATCTACGCGGTTGGGGAACCAGACGTGGCCGTAGGCGGGATCGTCGCGCCAGTCGCCGTTACCGTCGAGGTCGTCGAAGCCGACTACGTCGTGCGAGAGGTACCGCGCCGAGGGCGAGTAGTCGTAGCGGTGGTCGCGCTCGTAGGCCCAGGTGTCGAAGTCGTCGGGCTCCCAGATGTCTTCCACGTCGGCGTAGAGTTGGTCGGTGCCGCTGAGAGTGGCGCGCTGGCCGCCGCGCAGATCGTAGCTCTGGCCGCTGCCCGTCGAAACGCCATCGCCTTCGCGGACGCTGATGGCGGTGTAGTCTCCGTCTTCGCCCACTTCGACGCGGTATTTGCCGGGCTGCGTGATGGTGAAGGCTTGATTGGGGGTGTCGATCTCGAAGTCGTCGTCTTCGCCGAGGCGGCGCACGGTCACGTTGATCGTGCCCGAGGTGACCTGGACCTGAACCGTGTTGTCGTCGAGGTTCAGGAAGGTGAAGCTGGTGTCGGGGCCGAGGCGGATCACGGCCATACCGAGTTGCACTTCGGCGCGGGAGTCTTCGTCGGTCCAGAGCTGATCGCCGGTGGTCAAGGGACGGTTGGGAACGGCGCTAACCCAATCGGTTTCTCCGGCGGGCGCGAACGAGACGGAGCCTTGCAGGTAGCCGAGGCGGGCGACGCGTCCGGGAGGATCTTCGTCATCTTGCGCGTTGGCCCTGGGTGCGGCGATGGTGGCCAGAGATAGGGCTAGAACGATTGCGGCGAGCGCGAGGTTGCGGGCGCGCAGCCAGATTGACGGCTTCGACGTGGTGATGGTCATAGGTGCGTTATGTCTCCCAAGCTTTATCGGCGAGATGATATGCGAAACCCGAGTCCCGAAGTTATGTTGCGCGGTTTGGATGCTTCGACTGACGACAGAGGATCGCTGCGAACAGGCGCGAGCGCTCAAACGTCAGTCTTGGATTATTGGGCGAGATTAAAGATAACAGGTTGCGGGACCGGAAGGGATCGATTCTGGCTGTGGATATCTTGGTGCAAGAAACATGTTGGGGGACGAGTTGGCCTGGTTTTCGCGGTGGGTTCTTTGGCCGCAACGAGGGTATACCCCTGCCCCTACCCATCCTCCCGATAAGAATCATCGAGTTCGCTATCAGAAGTAGATTTCTGGCACGCTTCGCGCCCCGATAGAATTCCCCGAAAGACGCTGCGCGCGAAAATCTTGAGCGGAGAACCCTCGATGAAAACTCGGCCAGCGAAGCTTGCCCCCAGCATCCCACATTTCGAAGGCGATTTATGCTGTGCTTCTGCTGTGCGCGGTTTTAACAGCCGCCGCTTCAGCGCAGATATATTCGGTAGTGGCAGAGTCGGTGACCGACGGCTTTCTGACTCTTGGACTGGATGGCAACTTTTACGCCACGGACTATAACGGCGGCGGCGCAGGCTCGGTTTTCCGGCTGACCCCTAGCGGCGTGGTGACCACGATCTATAGCTTCCCTGGTCAACCTTATCAGTCTGCCCGGCGCCGCGGCTCGTGTCGGGCACGGATGGGAACTTTTGTGGAACCCTCCGGGACGGCTACTGGCTTCAGGCAAGGCTGGTGCAAGGCAGGGACGGGAACTTTTGCGGCACGGCCGCACTGGGCGGAGCCACAACAGCGGGATGATGTTTCGGGTGACTCCGGGTGGCGCATTCTCGGTTGTGTACAATTTTCTGCGCTCCTGCCAATTGCTAAAGCAACTTGCCTTTTCAAGGGATGC
>Ga0187847_10000448_pt1 | contig 46524 bp, 49 predicted proteins | sample June2016WEW_4_10_FD_132458 | JGI IMG/M metagenome (GOLD analysis project Ga0187847, IMG submission 132458) | Peatland microbial communities from SPRUCE experiment site at the Marcell Experimental Forest, Minnesota, USA - June2016WEW_4_10 | ecosystem: Environmental > Terrestrial > Soil >...
ACGACTTGACGGCGACGTTCATGTTGCGCATCGGGAGATAACTTACGGGCATCTTCGCGTTCCATACTTCTTTAGACGAAACCAGAAATGATAAGTGATAGTATTTATTTGCCGAATCTATAACAGCCGTCCTCGCATGGTAATTCCTCCGTTTGCTGTTGGTTGCAATCATTGTCGCGCAACTGCCCGTCAATGACCAACTCCTGTTCTCTGCCCCTGATCCCTGCTTCTCCGTTACAATCAAAAGGTTATGATTCGTTTCTCGACTGCCGGGGAGTCGCATGGGGAGGCGCTGATTGCGCTGGTCTCGGGACTACCGGCTGGGGTGCCCGTTGATCTCGACTTCGTGAACCGCGAGCTATGGCGGAGGCAGCAGGGCTACGGGCGCGGCGGGCGCATGAAGATTGAGACCGACAAGGCCCACGTGCTTTCGGGAGTGAGGCACGGCAAGACGATCGGCGCTCCCATTGCGATCGAGATCGTTAACCGCGACTGGAAGAACTGGGAGGCGAAGCTGCCTGTAGAAGCCGGCGATGCTGCCCTGCACCAGGCTGTGGCCTCGCCGCGGCCGGGTCACGCGGATCTGGCCGGCGCTTTGAAGTACAACTTTCCTGACGCCCGCTATGTGCTGGAGCGGGCCTCGGCGCGCGAGTCGACAGGGCGTGTGGCGGCAGGAGCCTTTGCCAAGCTGATGCTGCGAGCGCTGGGCATTGAAGTGGCAAGCCATGCGATCCGCGTGGGGCGCGTCGAGCTGGAGCGCGGCGCGCGATGGGAAGAAATTGCGGCCTTGGCGACCAAAGACGAAGTGGTGCTAGGTTGCGTGGACGAGGCGACCGAAGCGCGCATGAAGGAAGAGGTTGAAGAGGCTGCTCGTACTGGTGATACCGTGGGCGGCATCTTCGAGGTGGTGGTGCATGGCGTACCTGCCGGGCTGGGCACCTACGCCAACTGGGACGAGCGGCTGGATGGGCAGCTCGCCGGTGCGGTGATGAGCATTCAGGCGGTGAAGGCAGTCGAGATTGGGCGCGGCGTGGTGGCCGCTGAGAGCTTTGGCTCCGCGGTGCACGATCCGATTCATTACGCAGCCGAGCCGAATGGCCACCCGACCAGGTTTACTCGTCCGCAGAATAAAGCCGGCGGTATCGAGGGTGGCGTTTCAAACGGCGAAGACGTTGTGGTGCGCGGCTACTTGAAGCCGATTTCGACTCTGCGCAGGCCGCTGGAATCGGTGCGCTTCGACACGCGCGAGGCCACAAGCGCGAGCTACGAGCGGAGCGATATTTGTGTAGTGCCGGCAGCGGGGGTGGTTGGCGAGGCTATGGTGGCGCTGACGATTGCGCGGCTGGCACAGGAGAAATTTGGCGGCGACTCGATTCTTGAATTGCAACGAAATTTTGTGGGATACATCGAACAGATACGGAGCTATTAGCAGAGGCCGATGATTCTAAAGATTGTTAAATACCCTGATCCGGTGCTGTCGAGGCCGGGTGAGCCGGTGACCGACTTTGATGCTGATTTGCGCAAGCTGATCGCCGACATGTTCGAGACCACCTACGCCGAGCAGGGCGTGGGGTTGGCAGCGCCGCAGGTGGGCGTGTCGAAACGTTTGACCACGATCGACCTGAGCGTGGGCAAGGAGCCCAAGGACAAGCTGGTGCTCATCAATCCCGAAATCATCTTTCGCGAGGGCAAGGTGTATGAAGAGGAAGGCTGCCTGAGTTTTCCGGAGATTCGCGAGAAGGTGGTGCGACATGCCAAGGTGCGCATCCGCGCGCAGGACGAGACGGGCAAGTGGTTCGAGATGGACGGCGAGAATTTGCTTTCGCGCTGCTTTCAACACGAGATCGACCACGTGGACGGCATGTTGTTCATCTTTCGCATGAGCGCGCTGAAGCGCGACATGGTGCTGCGCAAGATTCGCAAGATGCAGCGCGATGGCGTGTGGTAGAGCGATGAAGTTGGTGTTTTGTGGGACTCCTCGGTTTGCTGTGCACACCTTGGAAGCACTGCTCGCGGCAGGCTACGAAGTTGCATTGGCGGTCACGCAACCTGACAGGCCTGTGGGCCGCGACCGGCAAATCAATGCTCCGCCGGTGAAGGTGGCCGCGCTGGCTGCTGGCATACCGGTCAAGCAGCCGGAAAAGATTCGCGACAACATAGAGTTTCGCGGGCTGGTCGAATCCATTGCGCCGGATGCGATCGTGGTGGTGGCTTATGGACGCTTAATTCCGCCGTGGATGTTGGCACTGCCAAGGCTGGGCTGCATCAATCTGCACGCTTCTCTTCTTCCCAAGTATCGCGGCGCTGCGCCGATCCAGTGGGCGGTTGCGATGGGCGAAACGGTGACCGGCAACACGACGATACTGCTCGAAGAAGGCTTGGACACCGGCCCGATTCTCTTGCAGCAGGCGCTGGCCATTGGACCAAACCAAACTGCAACCGACCTCTTCGACGAATTGGCCAGAGGGGGCGCGCCGCTGGTGGCGGAAACGCTGGCCGGCCTGGCCGATGGGAGCGTCAAGCCCAAGCCGCAGAACCACGCTGGAGCCACTTTTGCTCCGTTGCTCAAGCGCGAAGACGGGCGCATGGAGTTTGCCGTGCATACGGCGACGGAGTTGAAGAATCGCTGGCGCGGCTTTCAACCATGGCCTGGGGCCTTCACCGTGCTTGATGGCAAGAAGCTGATCGTTCATCGCATGGAGGTGGCGCTTGGTTTGCAGGTGTTAGGCCGGGCCGGAGCTGACGCTGTTCTTCCCGGCCAAATTCACATTGAGGACCAGCGCCTGCTGGTGGCCTGCGCCGGGAAGAGTTGGCTGGAGCTGCTCGAAGTTCAGCTTGAGGGCAAAAAGCGGCTTGGGGCTGCGGAGTTTTTGCGCGGGGCTGGATTCGGCAATGAGCTGGCTGCCGGTGCGCGGCTCGGAAATCCGGCGCAATGATGGCCCGGAAGAAGACAGGCTTGACGAAGGCCGCGCCGAAGAATCGGGCGACGGAAATTTCAATGGCGCGCAAGGCGGCTTTCAGGATACTTTTGGCCGTCGAGCGCGGACAATCTCACAGCGACGATTTGTTAAGAGGCAAGGCGGTCAACGCGCTCTCACCGGCCGATCGCAACCTGGCAACGGCGCTGGTGCTGGGTGTGTTGCGCTGGCAGATACGGCTGGACCATCAACTGCGAGACCTGCTGGCGCGGCCCAATGCCAGGCTCGATCCTGAGATTTTGATTGCCTTGCAAATGGGAGCGTTTCAGATTCTGCACATGGATCGAATTCCCGCGCGCGCGGCCATCGATGAGAGCGTGGAGTTGGCCAAGCAGGCGGGCCATCGCTTCGCCTCCGGGATGGTGAACGCGGTGCTGCGGAAGCTGGACGCTTCGCGCTCTGACTATTTCCTGGACGAATTGGCGTTGGCCCAGGCGCATCCGGCTTGGATGGTCGAGCGCTGGGTGGGCTTCTACGGGCTGGAGGTGGCGCGGACGATCTGCCGCCATGGGCAGAGCCAGCCTATGTTGACGTTACGGCTGGTTGATGCAATTTCAGATGGACAGTTGCCGGTCGAGGTTTGTGGTTTCCCATCCTTTCTGCTTCCTTTCGCGGAAAGGATGGGGCACCCGAATGTTTCGACAGAACCTCGTCTGGCTGGCGTTGTCCTCGAAGCGGGTGAATTGCTTACGGCCGCGCGGACGGTTGTTGTCGGCGATGTGAGCGCGGAATTTTTGGGGAACGGCGCACGGATTCAGGACGAAGGCTCGCAACTGGTGGCCGAGTTGGCCGGGTGTTTGGCCGAGAAGGCCGGCGGAAAAGTGAAAAACATCCTCGATGCCTGCGCAGCTCCGGGCGGAAAGACTTTGATTCTGGCCGAGCGTCATCCGGAAGCCCGCATCGTGGCCTGCGAATTCAGTGCGCCGAGATTAGAGCAGTTGCGGAGGCGATTGGCGTTTCTCGGCGACCGAGTGGAGTGCCGATTGGCCGACGCAACCGCGCTGACGGAGGATTCGGTTTTCGATCTTGCGTTGGCGGACGTGCCTTGCAGCGGAACCGGAACGCTGGGACGCAATCCGGAGATTCGTCACCGTCTGCGCCTCGAAGATCTGAGCCGCCAGGCTGAACGCCAGCGGGCGATTCTGGCTGCGACGTTGCGCGCTGTTCGGCCCGGTGGGCGCGTGATCTACTCCACCTGCTCGCTGGAGCCGGAAGAGAACGAGCAGGTTGTTGCTGCTGTGCTGACGGCAATGCCGAACGCTGGTCTTGTTTCGCTTGAAGATCGGATTGGCGAGCTGCTGGCCGATGGCATTCTCTTGGAGAAAGGCGCGGAGAGGCTGCACGGCTCACTCACGGCCGAAGGCTGTTTGCGCTTGTTGCCTGGAGCATTTCATACCGATGGATTCTTTATTGCGATGATAGAGCGGACGGTTTGAAGAGCCTTACACGATTGCAGTTCTATAGATGGGCTGACTGGATTGGCAACCTACTCGGTCGCTAGCCGCAGTTCAGCGTAGTCGCGTCCTAGCTCCACGCAAAGGGCTTCCACTACCAACTCGTGATCGGCGCGCTGCGGCAGACCGGAGACGGTTGCGCTGCCGACTACTCCGGCGCCGGCCACGGTCAAGGGAAACGATCCGCCATGCACGGCGTAATCGGACAGCGGCAGACCTTGTTTTTCAAAGAGCGTTTCATCCTTGGTTTTCAGGTTCAAACCCACGGCATAGGAACTGCGATGGAAGCGCGCCACCACGTTGCTCTTGCGCCGCACCCATTCGGGATTGTCGGGCGTGGTGCCGTCGAGGGCCGAATAGAAGAGCTGCTGGCCGAAGCGCCGTACATCGATGACGACTGCCTGACGGCGTTCCATGGCCAGGGTCCGGATTCGGACGCCTAGATTCCATGCCACCTGCGCATCCAGGCGCGGCAGCACAAGTTCACGCTGCTGCAAAGCGACTCGCTCCAGGTCTTCGCTTAAACCCATTCAGGCTTGCCTCCATACATTCCAGCATCGCGGCGGTATTCGGGCCGGCTCGAACAACTTTTCGCGGATGACTGATTTTCTTACTTCGCCACGGTCAGCATTACCAGATCGCTCTGCTCGACGCGTGTGCCGGCGTGGGGCTGTTGGGCCATCACCGAGCCCGGCCTTACGGGAAGCACGGGCGGCGCGTTGCCGTTGCCGATTGGCGCTACCGGCACATCCACGAAAGTGGGCGGAGCGGACTTGATGCCTACCTTGGCGAGTTCGAACTGCGCGCTGACCACGGGCATGCCGGTGAGGTCGGGCATGACAAAGCCGTCGGGGGCTTGGTCGTCTGGAGCTGCCACCAACAGGTTGATGCTGGGGCGCGCGATGTCGTGGGCGTGGGCGGGCGGGTCCTGGGCCAACACCGTTCCCTCAGCCGCCTTGCCGTACGGCAGCCGCGCCGTCACTCCCACTTCTAGGCCCACGCGCCGCAGCCGCAAGGCCGCGATGCGCTCATCGGAACCGACGGTCTCCGGCACTTCCACCATTTGCTGCCCCAGACTCTCGGCCACGCGAACGTGCCACTCCCGCCGCACCACCGTTCCCGGCGGGGGCGACTGCGAAAGAATGTGCCCAGCGGCCACGTCTCCGGAGTAATAGCGATTGTCTACTTCCAGATCGAGACCCAGCCCGGAGGTTTGGCTGCGCGCATCTGCCACGGTCATCCCTTTGAGCGAGGGCACAGATACTTCAGCGCCGTGAATGGCAAAATTCATGGTGGTGACGGCCGCCAGCAACGAGACTGCCACGAGCAGCATCACCAGCGACGCTATCTGGAAGAAGTTGATTACGGGACGGTCCATTATGGCTCGGGTTCTCCTTCGGGATAAACGATTTCATACTCGACCTTCGCCGCTTTGTCGAGCATCTGCGAGACGGTGCAGTACTTTTCCGTGGACAGCGACACCGCGTCCTCGACGGCCTTGCGGCTCAGCTGCCCGTGCACCGCATAGGTGAGCAGGATGTGCGTGAAGACCTGCGGGGCAGTATTAGCGCGGCTGGCCGTGGCCGTCACGCGAAGCCCGGTCAGGGGCTGGCGCTTCTTTTCCAGGATTGAAACCACATCCACACTGGTGCAGCCGCACAGGGCCATCAGCACGGCTTCCATGGGGCTGGGGCCGTGCGCGTGCGCGGGATCGGCATCGAAGACCACCCGGTTACCGTTCTCCGCAATCCCCTCGAAGATTTTGCCTTGCTTCCATTCGCTGTGCGCAATCATTCTTTTTGCCTCCTGCCAATTGTTAGGACCTGCTGACACGGTTCAAATCCCCGTTTCTTGTTGCTCTCAATGTAAGGGCTGAAGGCCATAACCTTCAACAGCAAACTGAACGCCGGATTGGCCACCGCACCTTTGTTAAGAGATTTACCCGTTTCTTATAGGTCATGTAAAGCCCTGCGAAAGAACGTCGTTTCCAGTTAGCGAGGGCCATAATTCAGAAACTGGGCGAACGCGGCGAATACCAATAGGAGCAGGACGGCAAGCTGAAGGCTGAGCTCTTTGGCGAACGCCGGGCTGATTTGTCCCGTCTTCATCTGCTTACCAATCCCGAAGCGCAATGACAAGATAGCAAATGCAGGCAGCAATACACCAAACTGAACGAGGAATGCAGATAGAGCATCAATGGAATGTCTCGGCCTGATCCATAAGCGGAGGATCAGATCCGCCTCAAAGAGGCATGCAATCAGCAATACCAGGATGAACATGCCATTGGATTGGGCAAGAATGTGTTTGTGCTTGATGGGATCGTATTTGGAATCGCCCTCAACCATCGGTCTTTCCTCCTGGCTCCGGTAACAAGGAAAACGTAAGTTGGGGAGTGGGAACCAGTATACAGCCGGACGATTTAATTTTCAGCGCAAGTTATCGGTGACGGGCTCGGGGTGGATGGTGACCCGGTCCACTTCCGGGCATTCCAGCTTGAAGCGGTCTTCGAGGGCGGTGATGGCCACGTGAACCCGTTGCATGATGAGGTCATCGGGCAGCGTGCAGTGGCAGGAGACGTGGATGTGCTCGCCTGAGCGGCCGACCAGGATTTCATGCACATCCACGATATCAAGGATCTGCTCAGCCGCGGCTTGCATGGCCTGCTCGATGCGGCGATCAGCTTCGACCCGTTCTCCGGGTGGCTCGATGGTGGCTGGCTCGCTTTCGATGTGGGTCAGGACGGCGTCGATCTCAGGAACCTCGCGCAAAACTTCCGCTTCAAGGGAGCAGACGAAGTCGTGCGCTTCAAGCAGCGGCAGGGTCTCATCGAGCTCCAGATGCTGCTCGACGCGCAGCCGTCCGTGATGCGACTGCACGCTCAGCTCGTGGACGCTGACGTTGTTGCGCGCGGCCACCGCTCTGACCCTGTCAAAGATGCTCTCGGCCCTTGCCTGGCGGGGCACGGTGTGGATAACGACGTCGGCTTCTGGCAGGGTGCGATGGACGACCAAAGTAGCCGCGCGCACCAGATCGCCGGTGTGCTCGAAGGTATAGCGACGGGGCAATGCGAGGGTCAGGTCGGCAAAATAGTTGGCTCCAGCGCGCCGTACTCGCGCCTGCTCGACGGAGAGCACGCCCGGCACACGCGCGACTTCTTCGATCAACTGGCGGCGGGTTTCAGCGGGAATCTCATCCGCCAGCGCACTCACGGTCTCGCGGCCCAATCGCGCTGTGAGGCGCAGAATCAGCAGCGAAACGACTACAGCGGCCAGCGGGTCAGCGTAACGCAGTAGGGCGATGCCGAAATGCATGCCCGTCCAACTTGCACCCAGGCCGCAGAGCACTGCGAGCGATGACCAAATGTCTGAGGCAAAGTGAAAAGCGTCGGTGGCAAGCGCGGGCGAGCCGGTGCGCTCAGCTACGGCCCGCAACTGACGCGAGCGCCAGAAGTCAACGGCGATCGATGTTACGACGACAGCGACGGGCCACACCGAGTGACGCAGTTCGACAGAGTGGTGGATGATCCGCTGAATCGCCTCCCAGATGATCCATGCGCTGGAGGCGGCCATGAGGATGACTTCACCGAAGGAGGAGATGTTCTCGAATTTGCCGTGGCCGTAGGTGTGGTCCTCGTCGGCGGGCTTGTCGCTGACGCGCACGGAGATGAAGGTGAGCGTGGCGCCAACCAAGTCGAGGCCTGAGTGGGCCGCGTCGGAGAGTACGCCGAGAGAGCCGGACAAGAGGCCGGCGGCGAGCTTCAGCAGCGTCATGGCCGAGGCCGCGAGCATCGAGTAGAATGCCACGCGCTGCTTTTCAGCGGAAAAAGCGGCCAGATTTGTCACGGCGGAAGTCATCGCGCTTTTAGGCTACAGCGTCGCGCACAGCCGTGTACAACCCGGCAATGCCGAAGGTGTACGGCTGCCACGCACATCGCTCATAGCCTGTGGTATGCATCAGCGCAAGCATTGCAGGCGGGGGTGGGAAGTTGCCGACCGAAGTTGGAAGGTAGTTGTACGCTTCGGAATTTTCTCCAGCCACGGGGCCGCAAATTGCACGCCCGATGGCTGGCAGCACACGGTGGAAGTAGACCGCGTAAGCCTTGCCGATGAGGCCTCCCGGCTCGCTGAACTCGAGAATTCCCAACTGGCCGCCCGGTTTCAGGACGCGATGAAACTCGCGCAGGCCGGCCTCGTAGTTGGCTAGATTGCGGAAGCCGAAGGCAGAGACGATCAGGTCGAGCGAGCCGGAACGCAAGGGCAGATGCAGCGCGTCGGCTTCGATGGGCACCGCGCCGCAACCGGCAAATTTTCGCGCGCCACGGTTCAACATTGCCTGCGAAAAATCTGCTGCGAGAATGGGCCGCGCGCCTTTGGGCCGGCGCTTCAACAGGGCCATGGTCATGTCACCCGTGCCGCAGCAGATGTCGAGAATGGCTGCGTCTGGATTGGCGAGCAGCACGCGAAAGCGCCGCGCCGCTCGCCACCACCACAGCCGGTCCACATTGGCCGAGAGCACGTGATTTAGAAGGTCGTAGCGCGGCGCAATGGCGTCGAACATTTGACGGACTGCCTGGGCTGCGCTGGCTTCATCCTGCGTGCCGGGCGGTTTGGCTCCTGTAACTGGCATCAGGCCTGCCGCTCTTGGGCGCGCGTCTGCATATAACTCACGGCGGCTTCTAACTCGGCTGGAGTTATGTTTTCTACCACGCCCGCATCGCCGATTCCCAGCGGCAGTACGAAGCGCCTGACACCGCCTACGTTCTTCTTGTCGCCGCCTGTGGCCGCTACCACTCGTGCAGCGCGCAACTTCAGCGGCGGCAGTGGCCCGTAGAGATCAATCAAACTCTCCAACCGCTCGAACTGTATCCGCGAAATTGTTCCTCGCTGCCGGGCTAGATAGAGCGCGGCGACCATGCCCCATCCCACCGCCTCGCCGTGCAGCAACTGCTTATAGCCTGTGGCCTGCTCGATGGCGTGGCCAACAGTGTGGCCGAAGTTGAGGATCATGCGCAGGCCACTCTCGCGCTCGTCCTGATTTACCACTCCGGCCTTCATGCGGATGGACGCAGCAATCACTTTTTCCAGAGCCTTGGCATCGCGTCCCAGCACGCCGTCCGCGTGCTCTTCCATAAAGCGCACCAGCGAGCGGTCGCGAATGATGCCGGCCTTTACACTCTCCATCAGCCCAGCGCGCAATTCGCGGTCGGAGAGCGTGCCCAGCACTGCGATGTCGGCAAAGACGGCAAGCGGATGATAGAAACTGCCTACGAGATTCTTGCCCTCGGGCAGATTCACGCCGGTTTTGCCGCCTACGGACGAATCCACCTGCGCAAGAAAAGTGGTGGGAACCTGAATATAAGGGATGCCGCGCATGAAGATAGCGGCCAGAAAGCCGCCAACATCGCCCACAATTCCGCCGCCAAAGGCAATCAGCAGGCTTCCGCGATCGCCACCCGCCTCCGCCATCTGTCGCAGCAGGCGTTCCACGCTCTTGAGCGTTTTGTGTTCTTCGCCCGGTGGAAGAAAGAGCGCAATCGGCGCCTCGGCAAAGGAAGCCTGGAAGGTCTCGCCCCACAGCGCCCAGATGGGCGCGGAAGTCAGCACAAAGACCCGGCGCGGCAGCCTGCCGTGAACCCGCTCGATGCGCTCAGCCAGCGAGGCAAGTAGGCCGCTGCCCGCCATCACGTCGTACTTCGCCGAAGGTGTGTCTACTCTTATCGTCTGCACTGTACTTTTATCTTAAATGCCAACGCAGAAAATTCGTTAAACGGCCCATCCTTTCACTATCCGAGCCAGAACAAGGGAATTAGTCCCATTGCGGCTAGAGTTACCAGCATCACGAGGGCCTGTATGCCGGTTTTGCGGTCGGCCAGGCTATAGGCGTAGATGCCTTTGATGATGTTGTTGCTGGAAGCGGCGATAGCTACCGCGGCTGCTGCGACAGGGAGTGCCGTCAGGGTGCCGGCTGCCTGAGTCAGGCCCATGATGAAGGGGTCCACGTCACTAACTCCCATGATCGCTGCCAGAGTATTCACGCCTGCCGTTCCGAGATACTTGACCGCTAACTGGGTAGCTATCAGCATGGCCAGAAAGAGCGCGGCAAAGAGAAAGGCCGTGAGCAGCTCCAGCGGATTTTTGGGCTCGGCCTCGCGTTGAACTTCCTGCGTGTTCTTGTCCGCGATGCGTGTCCAGAGCCATCCGAAGCCAACTCCCAGAGCGGCTACCAGAAGAAAAGGTATGTAGAGAAGGAGCATCAGTTGGTGATTAAAGAGCGCCAGAAGGATGACGATGCGCAGATACATCACGCCGCAGGCAATGAGAATGCCGCCGGCGAAGAGATGGGGACGCAGTTCGCGCTTGGCACGGCGCGCCATAACGACCGTTGTGACTGTCGAGGAGTAAGCGCCGCCGAGCAGAGCCGAGAGCACCACGCCGCCCTGCCCCTTGGTCATCTTTTGCAAAACATAACTCAGATAGGAGATCGTGCTGATGGCGACAACTACAAGCCATGTTTTGAAAGGATTGATGTGGAACTGGCTGAATTCCTCATTGGGCAAGATTGGCAGAATAACTCCGCTTAGCAACAGAAACTTCGCAAAGGTGAAAATTTCGTTGGGAGCAATGCGCGCGGCGAGCTTCTCCAGAGCAACTTTCAAGTCGAGCAGCAGCAGGCTGGCGACGCTGAGTGTGGTGGCAATCCAGAGATGGTTGTTACAGATGAGCGCACCGACGAGAAAAGTCGCCAGACCGGACATTTCGGTGGTAACTCCGGGAGCTTCGGAAGCGGAGAGCTTGTGCCAGTAAGACAGGAGCAGAAACCCGGCGACGACCAGAAAGCCGACGGCGAGGGGCAGCATTTGCGCTCCCGAAATGAGAGCCATCGAATAGCCGATCAGACCGATCAATGGAAAGGTGCGTACTCCTCCGAAGGAGTAAAATCCCGCTGCCGTCTTGCGCTCTTCGCGCTCCAGTCCGATCAGGAACGACAAGAACAACACCAGAAGAATTTGCATGGCTTCCGGCGGTAGCCGGTTGTAGATCTCCATTCGAGTCGAGCCTCCGAAATTTTCTCTTTTTGCGGCCGGCTGGATGACAATGACTTATCTGCCGGTCCGCTAACAGTCTGCTAGACAGCTTACACTGTGTTACGGCTAATGTAGCCCCCGGTGGTAGCCTAATCCCTTATGACAGGATCGTCTCAAGTGGATTTTCTGGTGATGGGAGCGGGCGTGGCGGGGCTGCGTGCGGCCGTCGAGTTGGCGCGCCATGGCGATGTTCTGGTGGTGACCAAGGAAGCGGTGGCCGAGTCGAACACCCACTATGCGCAAGGCGGGATCGCGGTGGCGATGGAGGGCGACCAGGACGTCGCGCTGCACCTTGAGGACACAATCAACGCGGGCGATGGGTTGGTATACCGCGAAGCGGCGCAGGCTCTGGTGGCCGAGGGGCCGGTGCGCGTGGCGGAGTTGATCGAGTGGGGCGCGAACTTCGATAGCGAGGATGGCGAGCTGCTACGCACGCGCGAGGGCGCGCATTCATTGCCGCGCATTCTGCATGCCAACGGCGACGCTACGGGCGCCGAGATCAGCCGTTCACTGGCGGCCTTTGCCAGCGTCCACAAGCGCATTCGCTTTGCCGAGTGGACCACGGTCACAGGATTGGTTGTCGCCGATGGTCGCGTGATCGGAGCCGATTTGCTGGGCCGCGAGAATCGCCCGGAGCGCGTGGGTGCGCGGGCTGTGCTGGTGGCTGCGGGCGGCGCTGGGCAGGTCTACTCCGACACCACTAACCCTGGTGTGGCTACTGGCGACGGCATCGCGTTGGCTGCTCAGGCGGGCGCGGCGCTGGCTGACATGGAGTTCTATCAGTTTCATCCCACAGCACTCTCGCTCGCTGGCGCACCGCGCTTTTTGCTGTCAGAGGCTCTGCGCGGCGAGGGCGCGGTGCTGCTGAACGACCGTGGCGAGCGCTTCATGGAACACTATCACCCGCTGCGGGAACTGGCTCCGCGCGACGTGGTGGCCCGCGCGATTACCCGCGAAGGCATGGGCGCTACGCCGGGCGAATCACGAGTGGTTCATCTCGATATGCGTCACGTCAAGGGGATCGATCTGCATCATCGCTTTCCTGGCATCAGCACGTTTCTGGCCCGCTATGATTTGGACCTGGGCCGCGATTTGATCCCTGTGCGACCGGCGGCGCATTACCTGATGGGCGGGATTCGGACGGATCTCTTTGGCCACAGCACACTGCCGGGACTTTATGCGGCGGGCGAGGCAGCTTGCACGGGCGTTCACGGGGCCAACCGGCTGGCCTCGAATTCGCTGCTCGAAGGGTTGGTTTTTGGAGCGCGAGCGGCGCAATCGATGCTCGACGACGACTTGCCGCAGGAGTGCGGCGCAGAGATGGCTCTGCCGTATCCCGAGCCGTTGACGGCGGAAGAAGAATCGCGATTGGAGACGATCATTGCCACGCTGCAGGCGTCGATGTGGGCCTATGCTGGTCTGCTGCGCGAGGAGTTCACGCTGCGTGAGGGTTTTGCTGAGCGGGAGGCTTGTGCGGAGGATTTGGCGCGGCTGGCCAGACAGGGTAAGAGCAGCCGTCGACTGGCTGAGGCACAGGCTTTGAGCAGCGTGGCCCACGCTATTTTGGCATCGGCTCTGGGTCGTACCGAGAGTCGGGGTGCGCATTTCCGCAACGACTATCCGCGGCGCGACGACGAGCGTTTTTTGAAGCATTCGGTTCTGAAGGACGAAGAGCCGGTTGTTTTCGAGACTTGGTGATCTGAATGGGGCGGCGGACACCGGAATGTCCGACCTTGAGTTCCATTTTGGTTCCCGGCTTCACATATGGCCTCATCTTGCGCGGCTCACGGGCCTATGATCCTTGATAGAGGGGATCTGCGCATGTTGCTAATGTGGACTGGCAATCTGAGCGTTGGCGTTAAGGATTTTGACGACGACCACAAGCGGCTGATCCGCATGATCAATGAGCTGCATGGCGCCATTCAGGAAGTGGACGCCACGGGAAAGATTGCTGAGGATGAAATCGAAATCGCTCTGCACAGATTAGAGAATTACTTCAAGTATCATTGCCTTCGGGAAGAGCGGCTCATGGAGCAGACTGGATATCCTGAGCTGAGAGAGCACAGGAAGGAGCACCAAACGTTTTTCGCGACGGTCGAGGAGATGGTACAGCGCTTTCGCGGTAGCAGGGACCCAAAGCAAGCCACTGAACTCATGCAGTTCATGTACGACTGGCTGACGGATCACATCTTTGTGACCGATAAAAAGTATACTTCGCATCTGAACGCCAAGAGGATTTTCTAAAGTCAGCTACTTGCTGCTGGGGTTTCTCCAAGAGGCCACCGCGCAGACCGCTAGAATTGCGCCCATCGCGGCCAGCGAAAGGGTGATGGGCACTTCGATCCAAGGGGCGGCGAGCATCTTGAAGGCAACGAAAGCCAGCATTGCGGCCAGCCCGTAGTGAAGATAGCGGAAGCGGTTGAGCAGGGCAGCCAAGGAAAAGTAGAGAGAGCGCAGGCCAAGGATGGCCGCGATGTTCGAGGTGTAGACCACGAAGGGATTGTGGGAGACGGCCAGCACGGCAGGGATGGAATCGATGGCAAAGAGCACGTCGGTGACTTCGACGGCAAGGATGACTGGCAGCAGTGAACCGCGTGCGGGTTGCATCATGCGAATTAAATTGCGAATGGCCGCGGGCGCTGGGGGAGCTGCGCTAGCCGAGCGGCCGCGGGCTGGATGGCTGCGAATGAGCCGCCAGGCCGCGTAGAGAAGAATCAAGCCGAAGATCCAGGTGATCCAGTCGAAGCGCCGCAGCAGCGTGATGCCCGTAGCGATGAAAAGCGCGCGCAGAATGACCGCTCCGGCCACGCCCCACAGCAGGGCCGTGTGCTGGCGACGCGGGCCGATTTGCAAGCCTTGAAAGATAACCATGAAGACGAAGAGATTGTCTACGCTGAGCGAGGTTTCGATGGCGTAGCCGGCAACGAATTCGAGAGCAGGTTGATGGCCTTTGACGATGGCAATCCAGGCGGCGAAGGCGGTTGCAGCGAGGACCAGAACGGCCGTCCAGAGCCAGGCAAAGGCTTGCGGGCGCTCTGTCGCACGCCGGGAGTTGGACAGCAGCGAATCGGCCACCAACAGCGCCGCTACCACTGCATGAAAGCCCAGCCACCAGACCCACGAAACACCTGCGAACATATGTGGATGGTACAGCAATGCAGTTGGGCGATGCCTCAAAGGATTTGCTGGACGAATCTCGCGACCACTTCCGCGATTTGCAGGGGTTCTCGTTGAAAAAGAAGGTGAGGTCCATCAATTCCAGCCGCAACGGTCTGAGGTTTAATTCGCAGAATCTCTTCCAAACACGACGCAGGAACCAAACGATCTTGCGTGGCCCGCAGGTAAAGTATGGGTATAGCGACTTGAGTCAGTTCTGCCAGCGCGTCACAGTCAAGAACGGCGCGAAAACGGGCTAGCAATACCTTTGGCTGTACGGATGACACCGCGGCTTGTACAGCAGTAAGCAGTGAAGGGGGTGCGGTTGATCCTACGAGCAAAAGCTTAGTCACAGATTTTGGTATAGCAACACCAAACAAAATAGGTGCTAAAAACGAACCAATAAAACGCAGCCATCCATGCACCGGGCTTGTGGCGAATCCCGCACAGAGAACCAGGCCTTTCAAGTTCGGCGGATTCATCGCGGCGTATTGAATAGCCAGTGGCGTCGAAAATGATTCGGCGACGAGTACAAACTGCTCTGATTTCGGAATTGATTTCCGAACAAGATGCATCAACTCCGAATAGGTCAGGCAAACGTCGGGCGGATAGCTTACGATTTCCGTTTCGAATGTGTCGGAAATAGCTTTTACGAAATCTGCGAACAGACTCCCGGTTCCATCCATTCCTGGCAACAGGAGGAGTCTTTGTTTCATCTTTGATCGATCAGCCGGATCGTCTCCATGAAGACATCGCCGTCGATAGTTAGGCTTTTGGCGCTGATCTTGTCCATGGTGTCTTTGTCGGTGTGGTGGTAGCTGTTGTTTGGGCCGTAGTCGAGGTCGATGATGTCGATCGAGGGGACGCCGCGCTGGACGAAGGGCAGGTGGTCGTCCGAGATCTCCTCTACTTGCTTGAAGAAATATTTCTCGTAGCCAAACTTTTTGGCCGCCTGCCGGACCAACGCGACTAGCCAGTCTGCGTCGCGGCTCTCCTGCTGAATGTCGAGGTCCTTGTCGCCGATCATGTCGGCCAGGATGAAGGCCTTGATCTTGGCGAGGGTTCCGTCACGCTGCCACTTGGCGGCGAGATGCTTGGTGCCGTAAGTTGAGTCAGAATCAGACCAAGCTTGAATGGCCTCTTCGCCGTCGTCGAAGAGGAGCCAGACCGAGTAGCCGTCGAGCTTCTTACCGCCGGCGGTCTGCGCACGCAACTGGTCGGCGATGGCCATGAGTAGGCCGGTGGTCGAACCGCCGTCGTTGGCTCCGACGAAATTAATATTGCGAAGCGGATAGTTGGTTTCGTAGTGGGTGGCCAGCACGATCACGCCATCCTTCTTGCCGGGGAAGCGCACGATGAAGTTGCGCATAGGGACCGGGCCGATGGGCGTGGAAGCGGTGAAAGTATCCTCTTCAAGCTGATCGTGCTGAAAGTGGCTGCGCACGAAGGCTTCAGCTTTGAGGTGATTCGGGCTGGTGGGCCAGCGCGGGCCGATAGCGACAAACTGGCGGGCGTAATCGAGAGCTTTAGCGCCGTTGAAGTGCGGTTGGGCGGGAAGGGCGAGTGGGATGAGCAGGAACAATCCGAGAACAACTTTTCTCATCAAGAAAACCGATTGAAAGTTGTGGTTTCCCACCCTTGCGACAAAATTACAAGAAGCAGGTCCTTCGACTCGCTTCGCTCGCTCAGGATGACAACAGGATTGATGGGCACCCGGAATTTTCGTCGCCGCCTTCTTCAAGAACGAGGGAAAAATCATTTTGCGGCCTCCTTGGCTTCTTTCTTCTTGCGGCGCGAGGGATGGACCCACCAGGCTACGCCAATGCCCACCAGATAAAGCGTCAGCATGGGGATGGCGTAGATGCACATGGTCCAGGGGTCGGGGCTGGGGCAGATGACGGCTGCCACGATGAAGACCGCCAGAATCGCATAGCGAATGTTCTTCCAGAGAAAGCGCGGGCTGACGATGCCGAATAGCGCCAGGAAGAAGATGAGGATGGGTAACTCAAAACTGATGCCGAGGCCGAGGATGATCGAGAGAAAGAAGCCGGAGTACTCCTCGATGGTGACCATGGGAGTGAAGTTTTTCCCGAAGTCCACGATCAAGATCTTGAGCGCGCCGGGCAGAACGTAGAAATAACCGAAAGCCGCGCCGGAGAGAAACAGGCTGACAGTGGCCGCCATGAAGGGAATCACGAACCGGCGTTCCTTTTGGTAGAGCCCCGGCGCAATGAACAGCCAGACCTGATACAGGATCAAGGGCGAGGCAAGAATCGTTCCGCCGACGAACGAAACCTGCAAATCCAGGTTCAAGGCATCCATGGGGTGGGTCATCACCAGGGACTTGCCGATGTGGTTGAGAGGGGCCTGGATGAAGCCGACGAATTTGTCGTGAAAGGCCCAGGCTACGGCGAAACCCAGAGCCATGTAAATAGCCGAGCGGATGATACGCTTACGCAGTTCATCCAGGTGCTCCATCAGGCTCATGCCGGGCAGTTCGGCGCGTTGGGTAACAGCGGCCCGCGCCAAGCCGATTGCTTCCGCGGGATCAACCATGGGGGGCTTGCTCCGGAGTTGGGGTGGTCGCGCTTGCGGGCTCGGTGGCAGGTTCGACCTGAGTTGCCAGGCTGGACGGCCGCGCCGCCGGTACCGGTTCGCCGGTTGAAGGTGGCTGAATGCGGGGATAAGGTTCGTCCGCCGGGGCTTCGGGAGTGGTTGCGATCACGGAAGGGTAGACGCCTTCGCCCGGGTAGGGGCTTTCAGACTGGGGCGTGGAGGATGCGGGAACGGGCGCGATGGTCTGCGCTGGAGCAGCGAGCGCCAGGGCGCGCATTCGCTCCTCTTCCTTCTTGCGCCGGTCCTCATCCTCGGCCTTGCGCAACTCATCTTCCATCTGGAATTTGAAGTCGTTGGAGGCCTTGCGGATCTCGTACATCAGCTTGCCGATCTGACGGCCAATCTCCGGCAGCCGGCGCGGTCCGAAGACTACCAGGGCCAGCACCATCAGGATCAGCGAGTTCTCGAATCCCAGGTTGGCAACTTCGATTGGTGGAGGCATCGTCATGAAGAATAATGATAACTGCCCACGCTGGCGGGAACAATCGGGGGCGGGGGTGGGATTCGGTTGCGGACGGACGGCTTCGTCTGGGCCACAGGCGATTTGAGTCAACTGTTACGATTGCGTTACACTGGATTCAGCAATGGTTGTGGTTTTGCCGGGTGGGATTTTCCTCGAATCCGCCGGCACGATACCGCATCCAAGCGTGAAAGGGTTGCAACAACCCCGTGGATGGGGGCCCTTCTGACGGCTCCGGCGTTAGGCCGAGGATCTTCAGGAACGGTTAGTGCATCCACTGCAGCCTGGTTAGCTTTCAACATCCCCGTTCGCTGCCCTCAAAAAGGGCGAGCTGGACTGAAGGCGGAATACAGTGAACCTTGTACTCGACGATCTGACGGCGGCCTCGCCGGAGGCTGGCAATGCTTGCAGCCTCGAATACTACCTGGCGCTTCCCGACCATACGATGGACGGACGCATAGCAGAGGCTCGCGCGCGACTGGGATTGACAACACTCATTCTCGGCCACCACTACCAACGTGATGAAGTGATCCGCTTCGCCGACGCCACTGGCGACAGCTACAAGCTTTCGCGCATTGCCGCTGAAACCGACGCGAAGTACATTATCTTTTGCGGCGTGCACTTTATGGCTGAGAGTGCCGACATACTGGGCCGCGCGGGGCAGCAGGTGATTCTGCCTGACCTCAACGCGGGTTGCTCGATGGCGGACATGGCTGAAATTTCTCAGGTGGAGGCTTGCTGGGAGGCGCTTGAGCGCCTTGGACTTGCGGACGAGATGGTTCCCTTGACCTACATCAACTCGACGGCCGCGATCAAGGCCTTCTGCGGCGAGAACGGCGGACTGGTCTGCACTTCATCGAACGCCCGCGCTGCTTTCGAGTGGGCCTTTGCGCACGGCAAGCGCATTCTCTTTTTGCCCGACCAACATCTGGGGCGGAACACTGGCCATGCCATGGGCATTCCGCTGGAAGAGATGACGGTGTGGGATCCGTGGGGATTGCAGGGCGGCCAGACAAAGGAAAAGCTGGCGGCGAGTCGCATCGTGCTATGGAAGGGACATTGCGCGGTTCATCAGCGCTTCCTGCCCAACCACGTGGATGCGGTGCGTGCAAAATATCCTGGCATTCAAGTTATCGTGCATCCTGAGTGCCGTTGGGAAGTTTGCCAGAAGGCCGACGGGCTGGGCTCAACGGAACGGCTGATCGCGTTGGTGGAGCAGGCTCCCGAGGGCGCAATGTTTGCCGTGGGCACGGAGATTCATCTGGTCAATCGCATGGCGCAGCGTTTTGCGGAACAAGGTAAGCGCATTATTACTCTCGATGATACTGGCTGCTTGTGCACGACGATGTATCGAATCAGTCCACAGCACCTGGCATGGGCTTTGGAAAATCTGGTCGAGGGCCGCGTGGTCAACCGCATTCAGGTGCGTACTAGCGTGAAGCACTGGGCTAAAGTTGGTCTGGACAGAATGCTGGAGGCGGCTTACAGATAACAGTTGGCGGCACTCAGTTGAGAGCGGAGTGCGAAAGCTGTAAACTGAGAAGTGTTAGCTGTGAGTTTTGGCCATGAGGACTTTCACACTCGACGAAGCGCAGTCTCTTCTCCCGGTTCTGGAGTCGCTGCTGAAGCGCGCCCTTGAAGGCAAGCGATCGGCCGAGGAGGCTGAGTCCGAGCTTTCCAGTTTGGCGCGGCGCATCTACGTTGCCGGCGGCATGAAGGTGGACGTGGACAAGGTGGCCAAGCAGCGCGCCGAGATGGACGCGCACGTACAGCGGGTTCGTGAGAGCATCGCTGAGATTGACTCGATCGGCGTGCAGGTGAAGGACTTGGATGCCGGACTGCTGGATTTTCCTTGCCGTCTCGACGATCAGGTGGTGCTACTCTGCTGGCGCATGGGCGAGCCGGCCATCGAACATTGGCACACGGTTGAAACCGGCTTCAAGGATCGCCAGCCAGTCGACGAGCGATTCCGGCGCCGGTCGGCCTCTGGAGATCGACCCAACTGAGAGATCGCGGCGCAAGACGGTTTCCGAGGTTCGCTCTTGAATATATCCTTAGTAACGAATCCCCTTGCTATTCGTGCGCATCCATTCTAGCAAGAGAAATTATTTTGCCACGCGGTTTGATTCATCAGTCCCTCTGCGGGCACGCAGGAGAAGGCTGATTTTTTCTGCCGCTTCATTCAACTTCATCACCAATTTCCGAAGGAGTCCAAGAATGCTTTCCGTAGGTGCAAGTTTTCCTAGCTTTGAACTGTCCGCCGTCATCAATAGCGATATGAAATTTCCTACCCTCACCGACCAGAGTTTTGCCGGCAAGTGGAAGGTCTACTTTTTCTGGCCCAAGGACTTCACATTCGTTTGCCCCACGGAGATTGCGGCATTCGGCAAGCTGAACGCGGAGTTCGCCGATCGCAGCGCGCAGGTACTGGGCGCGAGCATCGACTCGGAGTTCGTTCATTGGGCGTGGCGCAATGAGCAGCCTTCGCTGAAGAACCTACCCTTTCCCATGCTCTCCGACATCAAGCGCGAACTGTCCGAGGCGCTTGGCATTCTGGACCCCAAGGCTGGTGTCAGCCAACGCGCCACCTTCATCGTGGACCCGGAGAACAAGATTCGCTTCGTTTACGTGACTGATCTCTCGGTGGGCCGCGACCCGAAGGAGGTTCTGCGCATTCTCGACGCTTTGCAGAACGGCGGGCTCACTCCTTGCGGTTGGCAGAAGGGCGAAGAGACGATCAAGGCCTAGAGCCAAGATCCCAGGTCGCCATAGAAATGTGTCTGTCTATTCTTCGGCACCCGCGTTGCGCGCGGCACTAAAATCTTGCGCGCGGGTGGCGAACCCTTGGCGAGGCTAGGCCGGATAGTGGAGAATGCTTGAGTTCAGCAAATCTTGTTGTTGATTGCACTCTGGCTTTGTTCCATTGACCGCCAGCCTCGCAAGCGTTAGGAAGACCGAATGCATTCTGTGTGGTTTGGCGAATTCATGGGCACGCTGGTGCTGATTCTGTTGGGCACCGGCGTGAATGCCGGTGTGACGCTGCGCAAATCTTATGGGGCGGATTCGGGCTGGATGGCCATCACCACGGGATGGGCGTTGGCTGTGCTGTGCGGCGTGATCGTGGCGCAGGCCTTCGGCAGTCCAGGCGCTCACTTGAATCCGGCCATCTCTTTGGCTGTTGCGGTGGCGAGTGGAGATTATTCGCAGTTGGCGAGTCTGTGGTCGGCGCAGTTGTTGGGAGCCATGAGCGGCGCTGCGTTGATGGTCTTGCACTATGGGCCGCACTGGAAGCTGACCGACGATCCCGCGTCCAAGCTGGGCATCTTCTCGACCAACGCGGCGGTGCGCAGTCCGGCGTTCAACATTTTGAGCGAGGTTGTGGGCACGGCAGTGCTGGTGATCGTGGCCAGCGCGATTGGTTCGCGCGGCGTATCGGTAACCGGACCGGCGGCAGGAGTGGGGCAGTGGCTGGTGGCGAGCTTGGTGTGGGGCATCGGCCTTTCGCTGGGCGGGACGACGGGATACGCGATCAATCCTACGCGCGACTTAGGGCCGCGCATTGTTCATTGGCTGCTGCCGATTCCCGGCAAAGGCGGCTCGAATTGGGGTTATGCATCCATTCCTATTGTGGGACCACTGCTGGGCGGGGCGCTGGCGGGGGTGTTGCTGCGGTATGCGCATCTGTGATGAGAGGCGTTGAATGAATCCCACATCTCAGCAGCGAGATGTGGGGAACCAGCCGTTCAATTAGCTCTGAGAAGCTTGACTCGTGCCTGTGAGCCGTTTATCTCGGGCTGCCAAGTGTGAGCGATAAAACTTCCGTTGACTCCCTGTGGATTACTCTCGTTGTAGTCTATGAAGATATAGGTCTCACCCAGAAGATGGTGGCCATACGGCTCCAAATAAAGGCCGAAGGCTTCTATGGCATTGTCGTTTGTGAACCCGCGTTTTTCAGTAGAGAATATCATCAACTTGAACAGAGATTTGACAGCGAGTAACTTTTCAAAGTCTTTTTCAATAGGCTGACGGCGATATTTTGTGTCATCGATTTCACTTTCGACGACCAGCACGATCCTTTAGGGGATTTCCTTCTCTTCTGCGATCATATCCAAAGTCAGAAATTCACTCGCCGTGGTACGGGGCCCTGCGGGAGAAACACAAAACTCCTCGGAAGAAATTCGGCAATGTAGGTTTGTCTTGATCCAAGGCGTCTAATCTTCCCTGCGGTCACTCTTCGGTGCCGCAGTGTCCGGATTCTGTAGGAGTTGAACCAACACTTTTGCCGCCCGAAGTCGCTCGTCGAGGTTTTCCCCAGGCAATGACCGACAGGATTCAGGAATCTTCCATAACTTGGACATGGCACTGGGCCTCCTTTGCACGCAGTTGCAAGCGTCCTACTCCAGATAAGAAGCCACGACAGCCAACGCGGCGATGGCTGCGGTCTCGGCTCTCAGGATGCGCGGGCCGAGCGATGCGGCGCGCCAGCCGTTGGCATCGAAGAGCGCTTCTTCTTCTGGAGCCCATCCGCCTTCGGGGCCGATGGCTATCTTGAGGGTGGGCGTCTCGGTGCCGGCTGCTGCCACGGCTTCCTTGAGTGCATGGCGCAGCGTGGTGGTGCGTTCCTGCTCGGCCAAAACAATTTGCGTAACGCCGGAAGCGGCGAGTGCGGCCTCCGATACCGAATGGATACGCGCGACGAGCGGCGTTGGATCGAAAACGACTGGCACGTCAGAGCGCCGCGACTGCTGCGCCGCCTCATGCACGATGCGCCGCCAACGCTCGGCGCGCTTTTCAGCAGCCTGGGCCAGATGCTTCTCGGTGCGCCGCGCAATCACCGGCGCTAGGGCGGCCACTCCCAACTCGGTAGCCTTCTCGATGGCCCACTCCATGTGATCGAACTTGTAAACGGCCATCACCAAGGTAACGGGGAGCGCGGGATCAGCCTCGAGTTCAGCGATCAAATTGAAGCGGACCTCTTCTGCGCTGACTGCGGCCACCTCCGCATGAAAGACGTGGCCGCCGGCAACTACGTCGGCTTCCATGCCCGGCTGCGAGCGCAAGACGCGGGTCATGTGTTCAGCCTGCGCGCCCACCAGAGTTGCGGTGGCTTCGTCCCAATACTCAGCGATCCAACGGCGGCGTGTCACGGTTTCCTCTCTTCCTCGCGTGTATCAGTTTAATCCTTATCCCCAAAAACACTTCAGGGGAACGCTTGAAGCGTTCCCCTGAGGTGTTGCCTTTTGGTTGGAGGTACCGCTACTTCTTCTTCGCGGCCTTCTTTGCCGCCTTCTTCGCGGGTGCCTTCTTGGCTGCTTTCTTAGTTGCCATTTGCCTATTCTCCCTTTCAACGATTTTTCGATCGTTCCTGCAATTGTTATTGCAGTTGAAGAATGTATAGATTCATGAGAGACACATGTCAAGAGAAAAACGACATGGTGGTGGAAAAATAGGCAACAATTTTTTTAGAACGGAACTGAATGTTGCATGTATCGGATCAGATCAGGTGGCTCGATTTGATCAACGCGAGGGTTAAACCGGCAATCAAATCGTGCCAGCAATGCGCAAACATGCCCGCGCGCAGGCTTCGACGATAGAGCGCAAGCATGCTGAAGAGCACGCCGAAGATGGCGAGCAGGACCATTGCGCGCGCGCCTTGATACGCATGAGCTCCACCGAAGACGACTGCGGATGCAAGCACGCCGATCACAACACCACCGCGCGCCCAGCCGATGAATTGGCGCTGCAGGTAACCACGAAAGACGATCTCCTCGACAAAACCGACGAACAGACAGAGCAACGTCCAGGCGATAATTTCTTTTGAACTCGCGGGCGCCAATTGCTCCAGGGCGCGCAACGCTTCGAGCCGCGAAGGGTCGTCAGTGAGCGCTCGTCCGGTTTGTCCAGCTTGTCCGGCGGCATGATTTGACGTTGGGGAATGTGTGAGCACGACTTCAGCGCCTGTCCAGGCTGCGGCAATTGTGCCCAACACTATTAAGGAGGCGATCCAGAAAACCGCCGCGAAGCCCAAGTCGGCCGCAAGGGATCGAATGTTGAAGGAGAACGATCCGAGCAGCGAGCGCAGCGGAGTTTTTCTGAGACGCAGACCGAGAATGACCCAGGCGAAGATGCTCGCCTCCATCGCCGCCGTGAAGCCATAGGTGTGAAGGCGGTTGATCGGGCCGTGCTCAGCCGAGAAGCGCGATGCGCCGTGAATGGAAAGCGCGACAATGCCCACGATCAACACGATAGTGTGCCAGGCGGGCGCAATCGTAAGCGACACAACAGGCTCTGGCGACGGTGCGCTGATCGAATCGTCCTCTGGAGTTGTCACGGCAATCCTTTTCGAGATAATAGCGAAGAGAAGGGATGGGTCAGCGGTTCAAGGCTTCAGCGCCGATAGCGTTTTTGTCTGTTGGAGTCAATTTTCATCCTTCGCACTAACCGTCGAAGAGATGCGCCTCGCAAAAGAAAGGTTTCTTCAGGGCTTCAGAGGTCCGATGCTATTTGTATTGTGATGAAAATTTGTTTGACGAATCGAAATAGTCGCTTCATTCGTTCCCCTATGTCGGACATAACGGGGGCAAATGGAGCTTTACGCTGGAGCCGGTGAACGATGTGCGTGATGAGGAACCAGAGTGGGATCACCGAGCACTGAGAGATATACGATTGATGATCTGCAAGATGCACTTCATGCGATTGACCTGCGTCTATAATCCGGTCTTCCGATTTGCTTCGCGCTTCATGGTGAGACACCCTGCAATGCTGGACGCATATCTGAAGGGGATAGGGGAGGCCGTGAGCCAAGAGGTGCAGATCGAGAATTAAGGAAGAGGATAAAACGGAGGGAGATGGTGGAGCTGAGCGGGATCGAACCGCTGGCCTCCTCGTTGCGAACGAGGCGCTCTCCCAGCTGAGCTACAGCCCCACGACTTCATTATCTTACCAGTGATTGGTGTTTCGTGGAAGAGTAGGGTGGTGTCCAGCGAACGCTGCGGGCACCGGCAAGTCGCGATGTGCCTTAGGCAAGATTAGCGAACATACGTGTATGTACCGCACACGTCCGTCGAGTTCGCGAGGGCGTCCATGGTGAACTCGGGCGCGTTGGCTCCCGAGAAGAAGGCAACCTGCATCGTTTTGCCCGAAACATAAGTGGCCATCCACTGTGTGTCTTCAGTTCCACAAAGCGTGTTGTGATGGAGGAAGCGCTTGGCTGCCGGGACCGTGAGCCGATACAGAGTTCCGGTGCCACCAGCGTTTAGGTCTGCACCAAAAGCTGAGCTTACTTCGGCCGGCTTGAGGCTTCGTATCTGGGACATCGGGAATGCTGTGAAGTTGATCGTGACCTTCGAATCGGAGATTATGAGGTCGCCGGTGATGCTCTCCGCAGTATTGCTCGCGGCGCGCCAATAGCCCTTATTCTGTGCTGCGCCGCTGAGAGTGCAAGCCATGAGCAACAGTGCGGTACCGCAGACTAGAAGTGCAGGTTTCATACTCTGAGCATGACATGCATGGGCGGCTCAGGCAACCAGAGCAAAGGACATGATTTAAGATGCGGTCGCAAGCTGCGAAGGATTGATCGCGCGATACCTTCGTATTTTCGCAACTCCACGAAAAAAGCAAGGGCCGAGGCCTGCGCCCCGGCCTCGCCCTACTGCGACCTCGACTACAACTGATTCATGTTGGCAAGGAACTCGGCGTTGTTGCGGACTTTTTCCAAGCGGCTGATTAACAGCTCCATAGCTTCGACCGGGGAGAGCGGGTTGAGGACTTTGCGCAGAATCCAGATGCGCGAAAGATCCTCCTTGGGGATGAGCAGCTCTTCCTTTCGCGTGCCGGAACGCTGAATGTCGATGGCCGGGAAGACGCGCTTGTCCACCAACTTGCGGTCGAGAATGATTTCCATGTTGCCGGTGCCTTTGAATTCTTCAAAAATGACTTCGTCCATGCGCGACCCGGTATCAACCAGCGCGGTGGCGATGATGGTGAGGGAACCCCCCTCTTCAATGTTGCGCGCCGCGCCGAAGAAGCGCTTGGGACGCTGTAAGGCATTCGAGTCGACGCCGCCTGAGAGCACTTTGCCCGAGGGGGGCACGATGGTGTTATAGGCGCGGGCGAGACGAGTGATGGAGTCGAGCAGAATGACTACGTCGCGTTTGTGCTCGACCAGGCGCTTGGCCTTTTCGATGACCATTTCGGCCACCTGTACGTGGCGAGCTGCTGGCTCATCGAAGGTGGAGCTGATGACTTCACCCTTCACCGAGCGCTGCATGTCGGTGACTTCCTCAGGACGTTCGTCGATGAGGAGCACGATCAGTACCACTTCAGGTTGATTGGCGGTGATGGAGTTGGCGAGCGACTGCAAGAGCATGGTCTTGCCGGTGCGCGGCGGGGCGACGATGAGTCCGCGCTGTCCCTTGCCGACGGGCGTGAGCAGGTCCATTACACGGCCGCTGATGGCCTCGCGTACCGTCTCCAGCTTGATGCGTTCCTGAGGATAGAGCGGAGTGAGATTGTCGAAGAGAATCTTGTTGCGCGTCTCCTCGGGGGACTCGAAGTTGATGGCCTCGATCTTTACCAGAGCGAAATACTTCTCGCCCTCATGCGGCGGGCGAACGTTGCCGCTGATCGAGTCTCCGGTCTTCAGATCAAATTTGCGAATCTGCGAGGGCGAGACGTAGATATCATCGGGGCCGGGCAGATAGTTGTAGTCAGGCGAGCGCAGGAAGCCATAGCCGTCGGGCAGAATCTCAAGTACGCCCTCGGCAAAGATGTGGCCTTCCTTTTCGCTTTGTGCCTGGAGAATCTTGAAGATCAGATCCTGCTTGCGAAGACCGCTGGTGCCCTGGATCTCCAGGGTGCGTGCGATACGTGTTAGTTCAGTGATGTTTTTTTCTTTTAGTTCCGCGATGGTCATGTTCACCTGCAATAAGGGAGGATGTTTGTGGGAGGAACCGGAAGGGGGAAGTGCTCCGGGAAACAGATGGGCGGGATTTCAAAAGCTAGCAGCCAGTTGCGGCACATTTGAAGCATCTGCCGAATTCAAGCGGAGCGACGAAGACCGGGAAGCGGGGCTGCTTGGAACGAGAAGCCGCCTGAAAGCGCTGCCTGACTCAACTATACCCTATGGGAGGCGATCAGGCGGCGCGGCGGGTTTCGACCGGCTGTTCCGCGGACGGCTCAAAGGCCGTCGCGGAGCCGGGATTGGTGGTTTGGAAGCGGCACAGAACTTCATTGGTAGTGTCTTGCAGCCGTGTATTCGGCTTGTGCAACTTCCGGGTTGCTTTGCTTGCCAGTTGACACAACTGATAGCGATTGGACACATGAGAAAGTGCCCCAAAAACTAAATCGGAACGCATTGCGAATCTCTCCTTCAAAAATTGCCTGTTCTGCCGGAACGCAATTGGAGCAAGTGGTGCAACGGGGGGCCAATACAGCGCGGACACCCCAAATCCACCCCTAAAACTTAGACGCACGAAGTAAGCGTAGAGTTCAAAATCCTGACGCACCTTCGCACAATATGAAACAGGCCTCAAGCCGTATCAGGGATACAGATTACTGCCTTGGGAACCATCTGTCCTGCATTCCCGTTCCGGCTAGATTCAACACGCACCGGTGCATCAATGAATGAGCCTGGGCTCAAATTATGATGCGGGGAAATAAAGGTGTGCGCATACTGCCGCACTAGAAATCTGCCTTTTTTGGATGGCACTCATGAATGTATAACGAGATTGCATTCAGGTCAATAATTTTTTTAGACAATTTTGATTTTTAGCGGCGGCGGTAAGAATGACCTCTATTTTAACCATAACGCTTTTATAATTAACTAGATAGAAATCAATTCCATATGATGGGGCGCTCCGTCGCAGGATTTCGCATTGGTCAAAAGAAGACACCCCCGCGCATTTCAGGAACCTGCCTGGTTACCTATGTCCGATCATTTCAGGCCCAATAGCTGCGATCCAGGGTGCGGTATTGGATGGCTTCGGCGAGGTGGGCGACGGTCAGGTGCTCGGCAGCTTCAAGGTCGGCGATCGTCCGGGCGACCTTGAGAATGCGGTCATGGGCGCGGGCGGTCAGGCCCTGCTGCTGCATGGCTCGTTCCAGAAGGGTTTCGGCGTCGGCACCCAGTTCGCAGTAGGTGCGGATCTGGCGGGTAGTCATCTGCGCGTTGGAATAAATTTTCTCGCCGCCTTTGCGGAAGCGCTGCTGCTGACATTCGCGAGCGGCCAGCACGCGGGCGCGAATCTCGGCCGAGCCTTCGATGGCTGCCGATCCGCGCAGTTCCTTGTACCTCACGGCAGGAACCTCGATGTGAATATCGATGCGATCGAGAAGCGGGCCGGAGATCTTGGCCACATAGCGCTGAATCATGGGCGGGGTGCACTGGCATTCGCGCGACTTGTCATTGAAGTAACCGCAGGGACAGGGATTCATGGCAGCAGCCAGCATGAAGCGTGCGGGGAAAGTGAGCGACATGGAAGCGCGCGCGATGGTGACGGTGTGGTCTTCGAGCGGCTGGCGCATGACTTCGAGCACGTTGCGGGGAAACTCGGGCAGCTCATCGAGAAACAGGAGGCCGTTGTGAGCGAGCGAGACTTCGCCGGGCCTTGGCATGATGCCGCCACCGATTAAACCCGCATCGCTGATGGTGTGGTGCGGCGAGCGGAAGGGGCGCTGAGTGACGAGGCCTGCAGCAGCGTCGAGCACGCCAGCGACGGAGTGAATCTTCGTGGTTTCAAGAGCTTCTTCGAAGGTAAGCGGGGCGAGAATCGAGGGCAACCGCTTGGCGAGCATGGTTTTGCCCGAGCCGGGCGGTCCGATCATGAGAATGTTATGGCTGCCGGCCGCAGCCACTTCCAGTGCGCGCTTGGCCGTCTGTTGGCCGCGCACATCCTTGAAGTCGACATTGAAATGCTGTAGCTCACCGAGCAGCGTTTCGGTGGAGACGCGATACGGCTCGCGCTGAATGACGCCTACGACCATGGTGTTGAGTAGCTCGAGCACGTCGAGCAACGAAGAGGCGGGATAGACGTTGACGCCTTCGACGACTGCGGCTTCGGCGGCGTTGGCAGCGGGCAGAATCAAGTTGGGAATATTCTTTTCGCGCGCCAGAATGGCCACTGGCAACATGCCGGGCACGGCGCGAACACTGCCGTCGAGGCCGAGTTCGCCGACCAGCAGGAACTGGCTCAAGTCGTTTGTGTGCAGCGCGCCATAGGCGCCGAGGATGCCGACGGCGATGGGCAGATCGAAGCCGGAGCCTTCTTTCTTGAGGTCGGCAGGCGCGAGGTTGATGGTGATGTGCGTGGGCGGAATCAGGTAGCCGGAGTTCTTGATGGCAGCGCGGACGCGGTCGCGGCTCTCGCGTACGGCTGCGTCGGGAAGGCCCACGGTATGAAAGACATCCTTCTCTGCGACCACGCCGCTATAGTCCACCTCGACATCAATGAGGTTGGCGTCGATCCCGTAGACTGCGGCACTGTGGGCTTTGAAAAGCATGGAGGAGGTTCGTTGCGAGTTTAGCAGACGGGAGGGTTGACGGGCTGATTGGCCATTCAAAAGTGGAGGACTATAGGTTGCCGGTTTTTGCCGAATGGGGAGCTATAAGTTACCGGTTTTTGGTCAAATGTGAAGCTCCAGGTTGCCGGTTTTGGAAAAAGTGGAGATATGGGACGCTTCAGTTCTGGGCGAGTGGGGACTCCGGACGCTCTGAGGAGCAGACAAACGGCTGAGAATCCTTCAGTAGTGAGCAGGGGGAAGCGAAGAAACCAGGGAAGATTTTGCGAGTTATGGTTATTTTTTCGGGGAGATTCCTGACTGTGCGGGGTGGAGTTATTGAGTGAGCAGGTCGGCGGGGCTGCAGGAGTTTTATAAGTTGAAAGGCGCGACTCCCTTCGACTTTGCATAGGGCTGACTCTGGGTAACCGGTATCCCGTCAGCACCCTTGGAGTTTTGCTGACTGTGCGCTGCTGCCGTTATGCTTTCATTTCACGCTAGGGTCTGTTCTCATTAGTTGTACCATCCATAAAATCTTCATTTTTGCGACGTTGAAGAGGCGTACCCTATTCACCAGACCGCGTTACGGATGGTAGGGATGTTTCTGTGAGTTCGAGGCCAGGCAAACTTGAATCGGCGGTTCTCTTCTTCGTCCGCTTTTTGGGGCGTGCTTTTTCGCGGCGAAGTAAACCGCGCACTGCTTTGCGTGGTCGTGCAGAAATTGAGCGTACTGCTTGTCTGTCACGTTGACGTGATTCGTAACCCACCCATAGACGAATCCGATGAGTTCCAATGCATGCTTCGGATCGGAACTGTCATGGAGTCGCAGCTTCAAGTTCCCAAGCATTTTTATTAAACCGGCGTGCTCAAGCTTGTGCAGGTCCAGATCGGGATATCCGGTTTCTTCGAGCAGTTTCTCTTCATCGGCGCAGTGAGACTTGCTATAGTTTTCCAGCCGGTGCATTGCGATTTCGATTTCTATCGACTCGACTTTGCCGCTGACCGCAGACTTAACCGCAAACTCCAGCTCATTGAGGATTTTGAGTAGTTGCCTGTGATCTTCGTCGAATTCTTCTATATGTACCGACAGGTGGCGGGTCCAAATCAACGACATAGGAGTATCTCCTTAAGGAACGACCTGGGTGCTGGAAAACGCGCGAACAGTCTTGTCAATTTGGTGGCATGGCTACCTGCGAAGACAGGACCGACCGAGGGTCCGCGTGAAGAGTTCATCGGCTCTCTCCGGAAGAACAATTAATTAATTTGATTGAACTGACAGCTTGCAACTCGATTGGAGGTCAAGGCAATGGGAAATGAGATGCATGGCCAGGTGCACTTTCGCACATGCTTGCCTCCAAGTGAAGGGCTTGCATGAAGTCGCCCGATCTGCGTTTAGCCGTCGTAGTATGGTGCTTGACCCAATCTGACAGAAACACCAGATATTCGAGAATAGTGGCGTATTCTCCGCTTTCCAGCTTGTCCGCGAAAGCTCGGGCCTCCCGCCAACCGTCTGGGGCAAGGTTCGTGGTCTGCCATCCTTGAATCAAAAACGATTCAAAGATGGGGCACTTAGTGGGAATCCTCTCTGATCCGCATTCCCGCAATGAGGAGGGAACCGCAGCATTCTCCTCATTTTTCCTTCCAACACTCCGATGAAACCTTCAGTAACGCCTATTCAGGACATCCCCTCTGCCCAATCTTTTGACTGCGGTCTGGGTTTGTCGCTGGCGGGCTATGCAAGACAGAAGGGGAAACGATGGAATGGGGCAAGGGAATTTGCAATTTCAGGATCGGGAGCAGATGGGTTAGCTGCCTCCTAGCGGCTGGGGTCGCGGCATTGATCGGAGTAACTCCGGCGATTGCGCAGGTCCAGGACGTGCATCTCCAAATCCACGGATTTGCCACACAATCTTTCGTTGTGAGCGACAACAACAATTATTTGGGCATGAATACCCGCTCGGGGAGCACCGAATGGACTGAAGCCGCGCTGAACGTGAACGATCAGGTGAGCGACAAGCTGCGGGTCGGCGTGCAGTTTCATTACACGCGGCTGGGCGTGTTTGGCGGCGACACTCCCGATATAGATTGGGCCATGGGCGACTACACAGTGAACCGTTGGCTGGGCGTGCGCGCGGGGAAGGTAAAGATACGCTGGGGGCTCTGTAACGACACTCAAGACTACGACCCTGGTTATATGTGGTCCTTGCTCCCTGAACCGATCTATGGCATCGACATTCGCTCCACCGACCTTTCGCAGCTGGGAGTGGAGTTATATGGCGATGTGTCTATTTCAAACAAGCTCGGACAATTGGAATACAGCGCATACTACGGCTATTACTACTTCGCCTCGAATGACGGAACTCTTGAGTCTCTCAAGGAATCAGGAACTAACATAACTGGCCAGCCTTCGGGTAAGACGCCGGGATTCGATCTGCGCTGGAAGACACCGGTTTCCGGCCTGACATTGGGTGGTTCACTGATGATGTATAACGCCCAGGGCACAACGACCGATGGGACCTTCAGTGAGCCGCTAACTTTCTGGTCGGCATACTATGCGGATTACAGCCATAAGAAGTTATTTGCTTCGTGGCAGTATTCGAAGCTCGTTGCGTATACGACCACTACCGTCACCGGCTCAGATCCATCGACGAGCGGTATCGATGAGCGAGGATGGTTTGCCATGGGCGGCTACCATTTGACCGACAAGCTACAGGCAGGCGCTTACTATACGCACGATCTTATAGCATCGGCTCACGATAACTCCGATCCGGCCAACTTCTTCCGCGATTGGGCTGCCTCAGGGAGATACGACTTCAACGAGTATTTTTACGGAAAGGTTGAAGGACATTTCATCGACGGAAACGATGTAGGTTTCTATGGCATCGACAATCCGAACGGGCTTAAGCCCAAAACCAATGTGCTGGTGGCCAAGATCGGATTCACGTTCTAGAGCGGAAAGGAGAACACTTCCATGAGAAAGCAATTGTTCGTTATTTTCTTAGTAGCTACCGCGTCGTTCTTCGCCGTTCGGGCCCAGGCCCAGGTCATCATCATCGCCAACCCGAGCTTTAAGGGAGAAGTGATTTCAAAGGGCGTGCTTCGCGATGTCTTTACGGGCGAGTCGAAATTCTTCAAGGACGGAAGCCGCGCCTTGCCTGTGCTGCTCAGCAAGGGGGCCGCACATGATAGCTTCTACCCTGACTGCCTTCATATGTCTGAGAGCAGCGTGATCATCTCCTGGCGCAGGCAGGTATTTTCTGGAAAGGTCTCGATGCCTCCGTCATTCGACAGCGAGGCGGCGATTGTGGAGTACGTTGCAAAGACCTCCGGGGCTATCGGATTCATCAGCAAAAGTGCGCCTCATGAGGGTGTGAAAGTCTTGAGTATAGATTGACCTCGACGACCCGCGGATAGTTACCGCGCTTCAACGGGAAAATCGATTGCAGGTCTTATCTCGAAAAGCAGAAGCAGGTCCCCTTCGACTGCGCTACGCTCCGCTCAGGATGACAGTTATGTAGCGCTGAGGAAGACAGTTCCATGGTGATCGGAATGACAGTTCTGTGGTGACTTATTGCACTCGGGCTGAATCAATGGTCCGCGGATCGTTGCTGCGCTTGAACTGCGCGTCGAATTGGCGGTTGAAGCGGATTAGTGCTATCCATTGGCCCTGGTCTTCTTGCATCCAGACTAAGTTGCCGTGGAGTTCGTGAGCTATCTCTTCAGGCGGGAGATCGTGGTGGAGGCCGAAGTAACGCTCGTCGTCCGCGCGGCTCCTTGATCCCAAAGTGAAGAAGGACGAATTGGGATCGTACTTAGTGGAGAAGACCAGAGCGGTGGAGTACTTATCGGGCTCCTGGGCGGCGCGGGCAATTTCAGCGGCGGTGAAATCCGCGACAGTATCTACGGCGAAGGGTTGAGTTACATAACCTAACTCAGGGCGAGTTAGCTCGTCGGTAAGTGGCCAGGCGGAGAGCACGGTCGATCCAGAGTAGCGCTTTTCAAGCTCTGCGATTCCGGCTTGATGAAGGCGGATGACACGGGCATAAGTCAGGTTGTCTTCCGGGGCGAAGCCGTAAGGCGGATTGAGAAAAAGTCCTAAGACGAAGGCCACGGCGGAGAAGACGGCCAAGCCATACCAGTAAGGAACGCGGCGATAAAAGGTTGCGACGGCGACTAACAATATCAGCGGATACATGGGCAGCAGATAGCGGGTGAGGAGAGCGCCGCCGAGGACGCTGAAGAGCAGAGCATTGATCAGTAGCAGTAGAAAGATGCGGCGCAGTACGGAGGGCGCGATGGCGGGGCGATCCTTTTTGCCAGTGCCAGAAGCGCTGGGAGCGGGACGTGGATCGAGCAACAGGGCCGCGATGGTCATCAGCACGGGCACAAAGAGATTCATGTGCGCGGTGAGATGGAGGATGCGATGCTCGAAGGCGGCGAGGAAGCGCGGGAGCGAGAGATTGGCCTGTGCGTTGTAACGCAGGTATTCGGGATTGCCGAAGAAGAAGCCGGTCTTCATGTAGTGATAGCTATACCAGGCGGCAAGCGGAAGCAGGCAACTGGCGAGCCATGCGGCCTCACGCCAGAGACGCGAGCGGGCAATTCCTGATACGCGAAAGCTTTCGACTAATGTGACGGCGGCGAGAGTGAGCGGGATGGCGATGGCCGTTTCTTTTGACAACGCGGCCAAGGCAAACCACACGGCTGCGGCCCAGGGTTTGCGCGACTGATAAGTCAACGCTTCGCGAGCGGGTAGGGCGTAGACCAGTCCCCAGAGCGTGCAGGCGGCGGCGAAGATGTCGGCGTGGGCGAGAGAGCTTTGGGCGAACCAGATGGGATAGATGGCGGTGAGTGTTACGGTCCAGAAAGCGACGGCAGGCACGCCGACCAAGCGCATGGCTAGCCGCCAGACGGCCGTCAAACCGAGCGATGCTACTAAGAGCACGGCCTCGCGTGTGACTTCGGGAAGAAAGCCGGAAGCTTTCCACCAGAGCGCGAGATAGATGCTCGGCAGTGGAGGATGGGCATTAGTGAGCGTGCTGACGGGAATTAGTGACCCGGTGCGGAAGAAGTCCCATGCCGCGGGGATATAGTAGCCGGCCTCGTCCCAGTAATAGGGCAGGCGCAAGAGGGTGAAGTGGCTGGCGTAGAGCGCGGCGAAGATCACCGGGAAGACCATCCAGGCGGGCAGGGGCGCATCCCGGCGCGGCGCGAAGAGTTTCATGGAGCGCAAGCGATGGTTCCTTTAATTGATGGGACCTTGCGGGAAGTTATGGCTTTGCGGCTCTAGATTCAGCGTGCCAAAAGCCTGCTCGTATTGGGCAAGATGCTGGCCCAACATATTCCACAGAGCCTTGGCCTGCTGCGGGCTGAGAAAAACCGCGTTGTGATTGCGAATGGTGACTTGATCGGGAGCTTCGCTGGAAGCCAGGCCGAAGACCAGTTGGAAGTCCCAGACGCTGACGCGGATTTGGACGCTATTGGCGTAAGACTCGCGGTATTCGGGAGTCTGGACGATGTTCATTTGTGGTTGCAACGGCGATGGACTCATGGCTTATTCAGATTACTCCGGCGGGGGGCGAGATGCCGAGGGCTACAATGGAAATACCAATCAGCGGATGCCTTCTCCCACTTGACAACTTTTCAGGGGGGATCGTGTCCTAGCCATTGCAGGCTTCGTCGTACCAGCCAGCACGGAGGAATTGTCCACCGTCAACCAAACCATTCACCCATTGGAGGAACTGCTTGATGAAGTTCGGTAAGTCATTAATTCTTGCAGCAGCAGCTGCCGCAGTACTTGTAATCGGAACCATGCCCACTCATGCCCAGGAGCCTGGCAGGCACCCGGCCTATCTGCACGCCTTGAGCGACCTTCGCCTGATGCGCGCGTATCTCGATAAGCTGACTCCGAGCGAGCGGGTCGACGAAGAATCTCAACATGCGATCGATGAGATCGATGCTGCCATCGGTGAGATCAAGGAAGCCGCGATCGAAGACGGCAAGAACCTTCACGACCACCCACCGATCGATGCGGGCATCACACCCAACAACCGCTTCCGCAAGGCGCGCGAGGCGGGAACCGCAGCCTGGGACGATTTGAACCGCGAAGAGGACAATGACTATGCGCACGGCCTGAAACACCGCGCGTTGGATCACATAGAAAAGGCGAACCACATCGTGGATCACATCATTCATCGCTTCGACAGCATGTAATTTTGTGCTCTAAATAAAGTAATGCCCGGGGGCGCGTTGCCTTCGGGCATTGCTGTTTAGACGACTCGCGCTTGATTGAAAGGGTGTGGTGCGAAAGGGGGGACTCGAACCCCCATGGATTGCTCCGCCAGATCCTAAGTCTGGTGCGTCTGCCAATTCCGCCACTTTCGCAGGTGCGAGGCAAATCTTATTTTAGCTTGAACTGCGGGTTAGCTCAGAACAACTAAGAGCCCGCCCCTCTCGGTGTCTTGATTTTGCGGTTAGGACTGGTGTTTTTCGGCCGTATCGACGTTATTTCAGGTTCTTGCTATCATTTATTGCATTATGCTATCATTGTAATCAAAATACGTTGGGGTAGACTCATGCCTGCCGTTACAGTTCGCAATCTTCCCGATGCAGTTCACCGTGCGCTCAAGCTGCGCGCGGCGCACAACGCGCGTAGCACCGAGGCCGAGATTCGCGTGATTTTGGAGGAAGCTGTCGCTCCCAAGACGCGCATCAAGATCGGGTCGGAGCTTGCCGCTTTTGGACAGCACTTTGGAGAAATCAATCTCGATCTTCATCGCGATCAAACGCCGAGTGAGCCGGCTGTCTTCGAGTGATTATTCTGGATACAAACGTGATCTCGGAGCCGATGAAGGCTGATGCGGATCCGGCTGTGGCGGGATGGCTGGACCGGCAAGCCGCCGAGACGCTTTATCTCACGGCTACTAATCTTTCAGAGCTGTTGCTCGGCATTGAACTGCTGCCCGGCGGCCGGCGAAAAAGAGGCCTGAGCGTGGCTATGCGGGAATTGCTCGAAAGGCTCTTCGGCGCGCGATTCCTCGACTTTGATCGGGAAGCCGCGGCGGCTTATGCCTTACTCGTCAGCAGGACGACGGCCAAAGGCTTCAGCATCTCCGTGGCGGACGGCCAGATTGCAGCCATCGCCGTTGTTCATGGATTCACCGTAGCCACCCGCGATACCGTGCCGTTCGTCGCTGCTGGTGTACCTGTCATCAATCCGTGGAAGATTTAGTTGAACAGATCCTTCATCTTTTCGATCAGGCTGGGGGATGCGGGCTTGTTGTCGACGGCTAGCGATTCGGCTAGGCGGCTGATCAGTTCGCGCTGGGCGCGGGTCAGTTTGCGGGGAATCTCGACCATCACTTTTACGATCAGGTCGCCGGTGCCTTTCTCGCTGAGGAACGGGACGCCACGGCCGCGCACGCGCAGCTCGCGTCCGCTCTGTGTGCCCTCGGGAATCTTCAGAGTGACGGGGCCGTCGATGGCTGGAATTTCGATTTCGGTGCCCAATGCGGCTTGGGGAAAGCTGATGGGGATGACGCAGCGCAGGTTGTGGCCGTCACGCTGGAAGAAGTCATGCGCCCGAATGGCGAGCACGACGTAGAGGTCGCCCTTGGGTCCACCGGAACGGCCAGCGTCGCCTTCGCCGGAGTAGCGGATGCGGGTTCCGTCCTCGACGCCGGGCGGCACTTTGACGTTGAGCTTGAGCTCCTTGCTGACGCGGGTCTCACCGTGGCAGACTGTGCAAGGATCGCCGATGACCTGGCCTGCGCCGCCGCAAGCGCCGCAGGTACGGGCTACGGAGAAGAAGCCCTGCTGGTAGCGGATCTGTCCCCGGCCCTGGCACTGGGCACAGGCGACTGGTCCGTGGCTGGAGGCGCTGCCCCGCCCATGACAGACGACGCAGGTCTCGAGGCGGCGAATTTTCACTTCCGTTTCGTAGCCGAAGATGGCGGCCTCGAAGTCGATGGTCAGATCGAAGCGCAGGTCGTCACCACGTTGCTGGCGGGTGGCGCGGCGCGTACTGCCGCCCATCGAAAACATTTCGCCGAAGAGGTCGCCAAAGATGTCGCCAATATCGACGCCACCGGCGAACGGGCCACCGAAGCCCTGGCCGGTTGCACCGACCCCGGCATGGCCGAAGCGGTCATAGGCGGCGCGCTTGTCAGCATCGCTTAAGACTTGATAGGCTTCGCTGGCCTGCTTGAACATCTCTTCGGCTTCATTGTCGCCAGGGTTGCGGTCAGGATGGTACTTGAGCGCCAGCCTGCGATAGGCGCTCTTCAACTGCTGATCGTCGGCCCCGCGCGATACACCGAGAACTTCGTAATAGTCGGCTTTGGTCACTTTTGTATTTGAACTCATTCGCTTGTCTGCTTCGGGTTGGAGGCGATGCGTACCAGCGCAGGGCGCAGGAGGCGTTCGCGGATTTTGTAGCCGCGTCGAATCTCCTCGGCCACATGCTGGTCAGGGATGTCGTGGCGCTCTACCGAGCCGAGCGCCTCATGGTGGCGGGGATCGAACTCCGCACCCAAGGCAGGAACCGCGCTGACCTGCAACTGGCGCAGAACCTCTTCCATTTGTTTGAGGATCAACTCGACGCCGGAACGCAACTGCTCAGCCGAGCCGGTAGCTTTGAGGGCCAGTTCGAAGTTATCCAAGACGGGTAAAAACTGTTCGACCACGCTGCCGACGGCGTAGTCGCGAAACTCCAGCCGCTCGCGGTCGGCCCGCTTGCGTGCATTCTCAAACTCGGCCTGGATACGAGCCAGCCGGTCGAGCAGCTGGTCGCGCTCGGTCTTGAGCTGATCAAACTCCGCGCGGGCGACGGGCTGGGCATCCCCTGTGTCTTGCAGCGGCATTTCGATTGCGGAATTTTCGGCAGCCGCCTCGGCCTCAGCCCGGGCTTCTTCCGATAAGGTCAACTCAGATTCCTGCTCTGGCATGGTTATATTCATTCTCCGAAGCATCTTGTCTATTTGTCTCAATCACAATTTCCACGGCAAGCGCCGGCTTCTCTTTTTCTTATCGGGAGCGATGCGAGTTCCATTCAGGCATTCTCGCCCAATCATGTTCTAATCGGCGGGAACTTCGAGCAGACGCTCGGAGAGCCCGGCGATGTAGCGCACGGCCTGAATCATCTCCTGATATTGGATGCGGGTGGGTGCGATGACTGCGACCGTGCCCAGGTTTGCGCCGCCCAGACGGGCCGGTGCGCCGATGAGTACAAGGTCCTGCATGGCTTGTGACGCTTCACCGTGTTCAAGGCCCACTACAACACGCACTTCCTGCTGGCGTCCGTCCACATAGGCGGTCAACAACTCGATCAGCCGCTGCTTGGCTTCCAGAGCCAACAACATTTGCCGCAGCCTCTCACGATCCACTTCGGCGGCGATGAGATTGGCCATTCCATCTACAAAAATTGCGGGACCGGCCTCGCCACCGGCCAGCGCGCCCTTGCGGCAAAGCTCTTCGATCGAGGCCAGCATCTGGTGGTAGGCGGCTTGCTCCAACTCAACACGCCGGGCAACCTCGACACGAATGCGTTCGACAAGCCAGCCGCGAAAGTTCTCGTTCAAGTAGCGCGCGGCCGTCTCAAGCTCGATGTGGGTCAGGTCGCGGTCGAGAGCCAGTACGCGATCCTGCACCGCGCCGGCCTGGGTGACCAGCACGGCCAGCACACGGCCCGTCGAAAGCCGCGAGAAATGAATATGCTCGAGCACCTGGCCGGCCGTCGCGCTTGCGAGCGCCACGCCCAGCCCACTGGACAGGAGCGCCAGCACGTGCGAGGTGCGCTCCAGATAATCGTTGGTGCTTGTTACGCCGGAGAAGCTTTCCTCAATTTGTCCGCGGCGGGCATCGCTCAACTGCGACGGCCCCAGCGGGGAAGAACCTTGCCCTCCGGAATCCAGCGATGATGCGCCTTGGGGCATGGCGTTCATGTTGGAAGCCTGCGCGCCAGAAGCTATGCGGCCAGACTGCGTAATCTGTTCGACATAGTAGCGGAAGGCTGCCGCTGTGGGAACCCGGCCGGCTGAAGTGTGCGGCTGCTCGAGCAGGCCCGATTCGCCGAGCGTGGCCATCACGTTGCGAATGGTGGCCGAGCTGAGGCCTTCCTTATTGGAGAAATAATGAGCGACCGTCTGCGAGGCCACCGGTTCGCCGGTAGCGATGTACAACTCGATGATGGCCGTGAGCACCAGCCGCTCCCGCGGACTGACGCGCGCATCTGACATCTTTCCTGCTCTCCGTGTGAGGCATGCCCAGCGGTCTGGCTCGAACCCGCCGGACTCGAATGAAACTCTCTCAACCTTTGATTTTTCTAGCATTTACGCTGGAAAATCGCGAAGCTACCCCTCTTAATTCTAGGGAGTATTGATTGTCGCTGTCAACATGCAGGCAAGAAGCCGCGCCTGGCTATGGTTGGTTGTAATAGCCAGTGTTGGTGCGGGCGGTGAGTCCCGGCTTGTCGATTTGCACTTTCAGGTCGTGATACTCATTGGCGCGATCGGCGCGCGGAGGATCGAAGGACAGCGTATAGAAGGAACTGGCGTCACGGACGCAATTGCCGATTTGGGCCGTCATGTCGTTATCCGGGCCGACGACGCGCCCGCCGCTCTGGACGGCAAGCACTTTCAAGGCGAGGTTCGGGGGACTCGCCCTTTCAGACGTCTTCACCCCTTTCAGAAATTCCTGGTAAAGGAAGGAGTCAACATTGGCCGTACCCTGCGAGATGCTATACACGGAGATGCGCGCTTCGCGCAGCCGCGTGGAAAGCCGGACGATTGCATCGAAGTCATGCTGCTCACTCTTCGATGAAGTTATGATCCTCGGACTATCGAGCATCGGCCAGCCGGAGCTGGCCCAGATGAGCAGCTTTCTGCCCGGCTTTCTGGCTTCATTATCCGCAATACCCATCATCATCCGGATCGAGAAATCCATGCGCTCGATTGCGCCCCAGGCGCCTGCCGACCGAGAGATAGTGCGCAGGTGGGTTTCGAGCTGGTTGACTCCCGCGGCCAGTGCGTTTCCATCGGAGCTAGGCCGGGGTTGGGCTTCTACGCCGTCGTTGGTCAGCATGAAGACCGATACCGGCTGGGCAAGATGTCCGCCATTCTGGAGTAGAAAATTCTGAACTTGCTGCCGCACAAAGGACACTTGTTGGAAGCCGATATTTACGGTATCGATGAGCAGAATGACTTCAACTGGCGGGCCGACTTTTTGAACATTTTCGTCGATGGCTTGAAAGGAGAGGATCGGGTTGAGCTGGTTGTTGTCGAGCAGCTTGAAGTCATTAAGCGCGAGGCCGGATATGGGCTTTCCCGACTTATCGGTCACTACAACATCAAGGTGGATGCGGCCATCCGCGTTTTTGGGCGTGGGCGCAGGCGCTGGACGCGGAGAGAGCGCTGGGACCTGAGTCTCGGGCGGCGATACTGCGCCGGATTGGTCCGTGGATGCCGACGGAGTTGGATTTTTTTGTGCTGAGGAGAGGAGCGGCAAGCAAACAAAAAACGCCATGCAAACTCGCTGAGACAGGTTCATGCCATTTCACCCATTTGAAATTCCATCGGTTTCTTCGCTCAGAAATTTTTCTGCTACGGCTGATTGTAATAGCCGGTATTGGTGAGGGCAGTTAGTCCCGGCTTGTCGATTTGCACTTTTAATTCGTGATACTCATTGGCGTGGTCGGCACGCGGTGGATCGAAGGACAGCGTGTAGTAGGTGCTAGCGTCTTGAACGCAACGGTCGATTTGGGCTGAGAGGTCGTTATCCGGCCCGCGGACGCGTCCGCCGCTTTGGACAGCAAGCACCCGCAAAGCCAGGTTGGGAGGGCTGGCTTTCTCAGGCAACTTCACGGGTTTGAGGAAATCCTGATAGAGGAAGGTGCCGCGACCGGGTTGGCCCGACGAAATGCTGTAAACGGAGATGCGCGCTTCGCGCAATTTGGTAGAGAGCTCGACAATCGAATCGAAGTATTGTTGCCGCTGTTCGGAAGTGCTTTCGATGTTATGCACGTCGAGCATTGGCCAGCCGGAGCCAGCCCAGATGAGCAGCTTTCTGCCCGGCTTCCTGGCTTCGTTCTTGGCGATGGAGGTGAGGATTCTAATCGAAAACTCGAAGCGCTCGATTGCGCCCCATCCTCCAGCCGACGAGCTAATGGTGCGCAGCTTGTTATCGAGTTGACTAACCTCGGCAGCCAGCGCATTGCCATCGACGGAAGGCTGGCGCCGGACATCTACACCTTGATTGGTCAACACGAAGATCGATACCGGCTGTGCCAAATGCCCGCCGTTTTGGCGCAGGAACCTCTCGATCTCCTGGCGGGTGAAGGCGACTTGCTGGAAGCCGAAGTTCACCGCATCGATGACCAGAATAATTTCGGCCGGCGGGTTCGCCTTTTGGATATTTTCGTCGATGGCTTGAAAGGAAAGAATCTTGGCGGGCTGATTGTCGTCGAGCAGTGTGAAGTCCTTGAGATCGAGGCCGGATATTGGCCTTCCCGACTTATCCGATACCACAACATCCAGGTGAATGCGGTCTCTAGTTGTGGCAGGCGCGGGGGCGACAGTTTTGCCGTTCAGCGAGACTGCAGTGCTACCTTGTCTGCCACTTTGAATCGCAACAGGATTGTCTTGTGCGTAGATAGCTTGGAACGAGAGAAGTATCAGGCAAAAACTTGCGAGGCTGAAGACAAATCGGCGTCTGCGCATCAAACCTTCCTCCAACGAAAAACTGTTTTTGGATTCCTATCCGGTAAAGAGCGAGAAAGCAGCCAAAACGTTCGCGGCATTTCGCATTTTGTTACTTCACGAAAATTTCCGCCAATTTCTTTGCACGAAGTTTAACAGCACTAACCGGCACGGGCATAATCGTAATTGAAGGGGTTTGTTGTCATGCGTTCATCTGGAATGTTCCCGCTCGTGGTTCTTCCTCTGGTTCTGTTGCCGGCGCTTTCAGCGCAGACCCAGGGAGCTGGCTCGCCGCCGCTACCGGAGATTCGGCAACTGATGCGCGAGGTTGTGGAGCACCAGAAGACGCTGGAGAAGGTGATTGAGAACTACACTTACAGTTCAACCAAGACGACGGAGACTTTAGACGGAAAAGGCAATGTTACAAAGACGGAGACCGAAGAGCAGGAGATATTCTTCGTAAATAGCCACCCGATTGACCGAACGGTGAAGAAGGACGGCCAACCGTTGAACGAGCACGAGCAGCAGAAAGAAACTGAGCGAGTAACCAAGCTGGTGGAAAAGGCAGAGAAGACGCCTCCCGGTCAGCCGCTGGAAGGGCCGAGCATCAAAGTAAGCCGCATTCTTGAGATTATGGATGTGCTCAACCCGAGGCGCGAAAACTATCGCGGCCGGCCGACGATCGTCTTTGATTTTGTTGGCCGCAAGGACGTCAAGACCCATGGTCTTGCCGAGGATGCCTCGAAGAAGTTACAGGGAACGATGTGGATCGATGAGGCTGATCGTCAGGTTGTGCACTGCGATGCGAATTTCGATGACAATTTTCGCGTGGTTGGCGGACTGGTGGCCAGCATCGAGAAAGGTTCCAACTTTCACTTCGATCAGTCCTTGGTGAACGGCGAGATATGGCTGCCGACGGGTAGCCAAGCGGCCGTGCAGGCCCGTGTCCTGATGGCGATGAAAGAGCGGCAACGCATTACTGAACGCGACTACGATTACAAACGCTTTCATGTTGACGCAGAGCAGGGAAAAGATGCGAAGGCTGTGGAGGGGAAATAGCGGGAGGCTTGGGAGATATGCGTGACGCGTGAGGTGCATAAGAACAATAAAGATATTGTGCTATTATTCTTTCACCAAACGCATCCTGGAAATCGGCGGCGGCTAACTGGCATATTTACCGGGATCAGGCTTCGAACGAATACCAAGCAAGTTTATGTTATTCCCCACAGTCGAGTACGCGTTGTTCTTTTTGACGGTCCTGGCCATTGCCTGGAGTCTGTATCGTTTCCCGACGGTGCATAAAGGCTTTCTTTTACTGGCTAGTTATCTTTTCTATGGCTTCTGGAACTGGACCTATCTTCCATTGTTATTCGGCATCTCGCTTTTCAGCGGGTTAGTGGCGCAGCGCATTCAGCGCAGCCGGACGGCAATCGCCAGGAGGAGCTGGCTGGCCGCGGGCGTCGTAGTTTGCCTGGATACGCTGGTGTTTTACAAGTACATCGGCTTTCTGATGATGACTCTGCTCGAGGTCTGGGGCCGCTTTGCGCCGCCGCCCCGTATTGAGGTCTATTCGCCGTTGTTGCCCCTGGGTATCTCATTCTTTGTCTTTCATGCTATCTCCTTATTGGCCGATTGTTATCGCGGCAAGGTGAAAGAGCCGGTAAAGCTGGGCGACGCACTTCTCTATGTTGCGTTCTTTCCGCAGTTAATTGCCGGCCCTATTCTGCGCGCCTCGCGGTTTCTTCCACAACTGGCGGCACGGCGCGATCCTCGCACCATCTGCGTAAACCGCGCTTTCCTGCTGATCGCGAGCGGCCTGTTCAAGAAGGTAGTTATCTCAAACATGCTGGCCACGCGGCTGGTTGAGCCGGTCTTCTCTGTTCCGCAGTCGTTTGGCGCGTGGGACACGCTGCTGGCTGTCTATGGCTATGCGGCACAGATCTACTGCGACTTTTCGGGTTACACCGATATTGCTATCGGCTGCGCGCTGCTGCTGGGTTATCGGTTTCCTCGCAATTTCAATGCGCCTTATACGGCCACTAATCCGCAGGAGTTCTGGCGCCGCTGGCATATCTCGCTTTCGACATGGCTGCGCGACTATCTCTACTTTCCGCTGGGCGGCTCGCGCAAGGGCGGGCTGCGCACCTATCTCAATTTGATGATCACCATGTTACTGGGAGGCTTGTGGCATGGGGCGGCATGGACCTTTGTGGCTTGGGGCGGCCTGCACGGGAGTTATCTCGTTGTTCATCGGCTTTGGTCGCGGATCGGCTGGCGTCCGCTGGTTCGCTGGCGCGCGACCACGGCGTGGCGATGGATGGCGCGCATTCTTCTCTTCCACGCGGTTTGCGTGGGATGGGTTTTCTTCCGCGCCTCCTCATTTGCGATGGCCTTCTCGGTCTTCAATCGGCTGGTGGTTCCAGGCGTAGCGTCGCTGGCCACGGGGCCCGTTTTGATTGTGCTGTTCCTCGGGTTTGCGGGCCAGTTTATGCCGACGCGTTGGCGCAATGGGTTCGAGATCGAGTTAGGCCGCTGGCCGGCCTTGGCTCGCGGCGGGGTGTTGGCTGCGATCATTGTCGCGATCGAGATTCTGGGACCATCCGGAGTGGCCCCGTTCATTTACTTCCAGTTTTGAGCGATTTCTGTAAGCGATGAAGACCGTAAGATTGAACGATCCAATTCGGCAACTTGTCCTGGTGGTTGCGGGATTCGTTGCGGCCGTTGTGCTGCTTGAATCGGACGGACTGGCTAGCTGGGCTAATCACCTTGAGATCGGCCCGTTGCGCATGATCGCGGTTCCGGCGACCACCGCCGTTCAGCAGGCGCTTCATCCGCTTCGAGTGACCGTAGTTCGCGAGCGCGCACTGGAAGAGCTGGCCCGCTTTGGCTGGAGCGACGACGCGGCTCTTTTAGCCAAGACCGCAAACACTGCTGGTCCGCACGGTCCGGTGCTGACGTCGGGTTGCACGATTTCAACATCGGCAAACGCTCCAACTGCCGGCCTGAATTCTCCGCCGCTTGGCGCGCAGGCGACAATTCTCCCGCCAATTCTCAAAGACCTCCCACGCACCACGGAACTGGCACCGCTGCCGCCTGTCGAGCCTGGCAAGCGGCGCGTGGTGGCGTTGGCTGGCGACTCGATGATGGCGGTCGGGCTGAGCGCAACGTTGACGCGACAGGCTGCGGGCAACAAGAATTTGCGCATCGTCAAGGCTTTTCGGTCCGGTACCGGCTTGGCGCGGCCTGAGGTCTTCAATTGGATGGACGAGTATCCCGCGATGCTCGGCGCGGAAAAGCCCGATGTGGTTATTGTGGCTATGGGCGCCAACGACGGACAGGGATTCGTGGTGGACGGCAAGGTGTTGCCTTACGGCAGCGAGGAATGGCGGAAGGTATACCAGGAGCGGGTCGCCAACTATCTGGCTATGGTGGGAGCGGGCGGGGCACGGGTGGTGTGGGTTGGGCTGCCGCCCATGCGAGTGGCTGTCTACGACGAAAAGATCGCTGGCATCAATCGCATCGCCTATTCGGTAGTGAGCCAGTCGCCACGGGCGGTGTGGTGGAATCCGGTTCCTTATGTAGGCGACGAGGCGGGGAAGTTTCGGGAGTTTGTGACGCTGGCCAATGGACGGACCATGCGCCTTCGCGCGGCAGATGGCATTCATCTTTCTGACGAAGGCGCGGGGTTGCTGACCACGGTGCTTCTGAAGTGGCTTGACCCGCCGGTGCAGACGGCGAGTGGCGGTGCGGTTGGGCAAGTTCAGCCGGCCTTCAGGGCCAAACGGCCGGCGCATCGTTCGGCAGCCTATGCCGCAGCTTGTTGCTGCACCGCGGGGTTGCGCCAAAGCTCGGCCTCGGCCTCGCGGCGGGCTTTGAGAGCGGAGTTTTCCTGTCCGCTGGCGTGGTCCCAGCGCAGCAGTTGTTCGACGGCATCGTCATACTTTCCCGCGTTGAGGTCTTTGAGAAGAGAAGAAGAAGCGAGCCGGCCTGCACCCAGGTTGAAACAGAAATCCACCAGCGCATCGAACTGGCCCTGGGTCAGCTGAACCTTGACCAGGCGCTGAACGGCCTGCTCGGCTTCGCGCACATCCGAGGCCAATATTTGCGCGGCCTGCGGCTCGTCGATGCCATTGGGAAACGACTCGGGGTGCAGCAGCCGGTGGCCGTAACCGATGGTCGGAAGTCCGGCCACATCCAGATAGACGCGACTGCGAAATCCCTCCGATTTTTTAACCAATTCCATTCCCGCGGTGCTGAATTCCATCTCCCCTCCTGTTTTTTTCTGCGAGATAACAACAATTTCACGCTAGCAGGACAGAAGAAATAATCTGCAACCACCTGCGGTGGGGCCAATAGCTCGCTTTTCGCTCGCATAGGCTGCATGCTGGACCGAGTGATCCGCCTGCGGTGGGTCCAACACAACCACCTGCGGTGGGGCCAATAGCTCGCTTTTCGCTCGCATAGGCTGCATGCTGGACCGATTGATCCGCCTGCGGTGGGTCCAACACAACCACCTGCGGTGGGGCCAATAGCTCGCTTTTCGCTCGCATAGGCTGCATGCTGGACCAAGTGATCCGCCTGCGGTGGG
>Ga0187847_10000449_pt1 | contig 46405 bp, 38 predicted proteins | sample June2016WEW_4_10_FD_132458 | JGI IMG/M metagenome (GOLD analysis project Ga0187847, IMG submission 132458) | Peatland microbial communities from SPRUCE experiment site at the Marcell Experimental Forest, Minnesota, USA - June2016WEW_4_10 | ecosystem: Environmental > Terrestrial > Soil >...
CATTCGCGATGGCATTCACGGTGGTAGTCCGTTTACTGACGAACGCGTTCAGGGCTTTGCCACAGGACTCTTCACTGATCCAAGCGCCTACACCAACAGCACTCTCTCTTCCAGTCAGCAACAGGCCCAGTTACTCCAATACTCTGACTGGATCGATGTCGGACTTACAGGGAACCTGCGCGACTACACCTTCGTCGATAGCGCAGGCACAACCGTCACCGGGGCGGAAGTAAGTTACAACGGCGCTCCGACTGGTTATACCAAGAGTCCCATCGAGGCCATCAACTACGCCTCGGTGCATGACAACCAGGACCTATTCGATCAGGTGCAGTTGAAGTCCAGCTTCAGTGACAGCATCGCCACGCGCGCCCGCCGTCAAATCGTTGCCATGAGCCTGGTCACCCTAGGCCAGGGCATTCCCTTCTTCCAGGGCGGTGATGACCTGCTCCGCTCCAAAGACATGGATCAGAACAGCTATGACTCCGGGGACTGGTTCAACAAAATTGACTGGACGGGACAAACCGCAAACTGGGGCATCGGACTGCCCATCGCCAGCCAGAATCAGGGTCAGTGGCCGATCATGACGCCGCTGCTCAGCAACCCCGCTTACACGCCGCTACCCGCCAACATTGCATACAGCACAACGGCTTTCCAAGAGCTATTAAAGATTCGCTACAGCTCTGACCTCTTCCGCATGCCTACCTTCGCCGAGGTCCAGCAGAATCTCACCTTCCTCAACACCGGCCAGAATCAGACCCCGGGCCTCATCGTCATGAAGCTCGACGCGAACGGTGGCAGCTACGGCCTCTACAAACACATTGTTGTACTCTTCAACGCCACCAACGCATCGGTCACCTTCACCAATAGCCAGTTGCAGAGCCTCGCCCTGCATCTGCATCCTGTGCAGCAGGCGTCCAGCGATCCCGTCACGCGTCAATCCACCTTCAACTCGAAAACGGGAACCGCCACAGTTCCCGCACTCACCACAGCAGTCTTTGTAGCCGAGATGCAGTAGTTCCTCGTCTTTCAAAATCTGCGAATCCACAAACTCCGGCGGCCCGCGCATTACTCCACACGTCGGGCAGGCCGGAGTTTTTAATTCCCGAACAATCCAGCGCAATGGACGATCACTTTCGTCAGTCTGCATTACCACAAACCAATCAGCGATCAGGCAAGGCCACCAAAGACGAATTGCTCGCGAAGAATCCAGTGCGCCGCGCAATACGTGCATCGACCAGAGCACCACTTACGCTCGTCCCGCATCGTAACAATATTTTTATAGACATCCCGTTGCTTGATGCTATGATTGGCTCAATAACAACACATTGTTTCCATCTCTTTGAGAACGTATCCTTGGTGCTTTTTATAGCAGATAAAGCAATTCTGCACTGATAGACTTCCCCCTTTCGAGAGTTGGAAAATATTCTTCGCTCGCCCTCCCAGCGCGATATCCACGGGAACTGCGGCCTGTAGAACTCCGCCTACAAACAAAAGGAGCTAATAGTGCGCTTTCAGGATGCTTATCTGAGCAACACCACTCGTGTGTTCGTTTGCCTCAACCTGTTCGTTACAACCGCATCGGGCGCTCTGGGCCAGTCAATTGAACCCAGTCAGTGCGTTCGCCCCACCGTCACTCAGCCAGCGGCGCTCGCCATGACGCCTATGAATCCCTCACTTCCAGCAGGCACCCTGAACGTTCTCCAAATGGGCGCTGTGGGCAACGGCACAACCGATGACACCGGCGTGATTCAGTCAATCATCGACTCGAACCCTAACTCCACAATCTACTTCCCCATGGGACTCTATCTGCTGCACAACGAAAACATGCCGGGACTCCAGTTCCAGAACTTTCATGGCACAGCCGTCATGCAGAGCGGCGCACGGTTTCTCTGCGACACCATCGAAACCCCAACCGCCGGTTCCTGCATCCGGATCGTAAATTCCTCCAATGCCACGATCGGGAATTTCGACATCGGCTACATCGGGGATTCAGCACTTCCGTTCCCACGCCCCGAGGCCGGCAACACCGCGATGCTGGTGGAGGATTCCCAGAACATTACGCTCAACAACACCACAATCGAACATTCCCCTGGGCCCGGAATCTGGGTTGATACCAGCAGCAACATCCAGTTTCTCGGCGGTACAAGCGTCAACAACACCACCGCCGACGGATTGCATTTTGATAACGTTGGAAGTGCGGTCGTCAACGGATTCTTCGCGCAAAACACCGGCGATGATGCATTCGAGTGGGACAATGACTCAACCGGGGCTGTGTATTGCGGCCTGAACGCCTCGAACCTTCAGATCTACCGCAGCCTCTCCAGCGGAATTGCAGTTCGTGGTGGGTGCGGTGCCACTTTCTCTAACTTCTACATCGACACCACTGCGAATTCAGGCCTGATGGTCGGTCAGGATCCGAACTTCGACACGCTCGTTCCCGACAGCAATACCTTCACCAACGGCAAGGTTCTCAGCTCTGGAAGATATAGCTCTCCCGTCGTCAGCGGAAAGGACTGTATCGATGTAACGGCGAGCCAGGGCGCAACCTTCAACAACGTCGCGTGCGTCTATCCCTTGATCGATGGCGCGAGCATCAACGGTGGTGCGAACGCAGTCACCATGAATGGTGTAACAGTCGATGCGGCACCCAACGTCGGCTTCGTCGTAGGTCAGGCCACCAACGTTTGGTTCACCAATACCATCAGCAGAAGTTCGGCCGGCGGTGGTTACGTTTTCATCGGCCCCAACTGGGGTTCTGTGAATGGCGCATACGCTTGCAATTCCGGAGTCTATGGTTATTATCACGCCGGAACTTCCAACTTTGCCGAGTCAGATCTCACCTCATACGACTCGTCTGAAGGCAACTCCATGAACCGCGCATGGTGGGCCGAAAATGGATCGTCTCACATTTCTCTTAATGGAATCTCACTTATTGACAATGAGACATCAAATCCCATTGTCGTCGGAGAAACAGGTGGCGACGGCACCATCACCATCAACGGTGTTTCTCTTGACTCCCCGTTAACTTCCTTCCTCCTCCAGTTACTCTGAGGATCACCTACAACGAGTCTTCCGCGAGACTAACTCGTTGTACCAAACGTCCAATGCATTCTTCTGTCCGGGGGCCGGAAATCCATCTTCCGCGCCCCGCAGACAGAAGTGCGCGTATGATTCCGCACGTTATCTGAAGTACGATTCCAGACCAGCATCTCAAACGCTGGACAACGGATGGGTAACGATCAACAGCGGCGTTCGCGCCAGATCAAGTAATCCCGTCCTCAAGCAAACCGGTCCTTGATACGCAGTATCGGCGCTTCAAAATAGTTGTAACTCAAATACGCAATCCCGACCGCAATACCCACCCCCAACACAACTCCCAGCGGTGTCGTCAGACCGCCCAGCCGCGCTAGCGCCGGCTCCGTGCTGATCCAATGCCGCAACAGCGCTGCGTACAGGCCGTGATACACGTAGATGCCATAACTGTATTTGCCAAAAAATCGAAGGACGCGATTGCTAAAGATCTGCGCCAGTATTCCCGAACCCACTGCGCACAGACAGACCAGTGAAGCAGCCCCCATGCCGATCAGCGAGTATGCCACGCTGTTTCGCCAAACAGGCTCTCCCCCCGGTACGTGCGGAGCCAGCGGATACGTGATCGCGATCAGTACAGAAGCAGCCATCAGCAGCTTGCGCGCCGTCGTCAGAGCCGGCTTCCCCACCTCCAGCAGCACCGCGATCAGCGCACCGTAAAGCAGGCTGTCGGCTCTGGTAAACAGCAGATACTCCGTGAAAGCCGTTGGCACTCCAGCCACCAGCAGTACAATGCGCAGCATTGGACTGGCAATCAGAATCGCAACAATCACCTTCAGCAGTTTTCGCCGGTCCTTGATGCGCCACACAACGAAAGGCCACAAAAGATAGAACTGCTCTTCCACTGCCAGCGACCAGAAGTGAGTAAGACTCAAGCTTTGTCCCGGCGGTCCCAGCAGCGGCATGTTGACCATGTTGCCGAGATACACCCAGTACAGCCCATGAACCGGCTGCCAATGAAGATGAAAAACCGGCGTCAGCAGTAGGCAGCCGAACAGCACTCCGTAGAACAGTGGAAAGATTCTCAGAGCGCGCCGTGCATAGAAGTTCCTCACACGATGCGGATTGGCAGCCGATCTCCGAATAATTCCGGTAATCAGGAAGCCCGAGAGCACAAAGAACAGATCCACGCCCATCCAGCCCAGTTCCGCAATCGGCGACCAGGCACGGAAGACGCGATTGGTCCCATGATAGCCGGCCGTGAAGTGCAGCATCATCACTGACAAAATCGCCAGGCCGCGAACCCCATCCAGTGCCGGGTAATGAAAAGTCTTGCCCTGAGCAGGCGTCCCCGCCATGACAATCGTAGCCAATGTAAACCTCAGAAAGGGGGAAGTGGAGTTCTAATCTATCTCGACCCAGCGTACCAGTGGTTCAACAATTGAAGATGAATGCAGCAAAATCGGAACGCCCCATTTGCCATAGCTCTGTTTAGAATCGAGCATGACCTAATAGCATTCAGATTCACCAAAGTCAGCGCAGGTTGCTCACATTCAATCGAGCTTTCCCCGATCTTTCCAGGAGGCAAGCTGTGGGTTGGGCGACACACTATATCAAAAAGCTTCAGGCCGGAGAGACCGTCTCTTTTCACCCACGCGGCGCCTCCATGAAGGGCAGATCGAATCGGGCCAGCTGTGTACTGTTGCGCCCGTCAATTGTTCCACTCTCTCGGTCGGAGACATCGTGCTGTGCAAGGTGCACGGCAACGAATATCCGCACATAGTCAAAGCCATCAACGGTGCGCGCTTCCAAATCGGAAACAACCGAGGATTGATGAATGGTTGGATCGGAGCGATTGGCATTTTGGGAAAATGTATTCGAGTCGACGCGTGAACGAGACTCTGCAAGACCCGCATCTACCAGGGAACCTCTTACGCTGGACCTGAATGGTAGCGAAATTTTCACCAATGACCCATTGCTCAATGTTATGATTGCCTCGATAAGAACAATTTGTTTCCTTCTCTCTTAGAACGAATCCTTGGCGCTCGTCTTCTACTACAGATAAAGCAGCACTCTCCTGGTCGACTTCCCATTCGAGAGATGGTAAGGATCCTTTGCTCGCCCTCCCAACGCTATATCCACGGGAGCAGCGGCCTGTAGAACTCCGCCTACCGAAAAGGAGCTAACCGTGCGCTTTATGGATGCTCATCTGAGCAAAGCCATTCGTGTGTTCGTCTGCCTCAACCTGTTAGTTACAACTGCAACAAGCATCCTGGGACAATCCATTGAACCCAGTCAGTGCGTTCGCCCCACCGTAACTCAGCCAGCGGCGCTCGCAATGACGCCTATGAATCCCTCTCTTCCATCAGGTACTCTCAACGTCCTCCAAATGGGAGCCGTAGGGGATGGCACTGCCAATGACACTGGAGTGATTCAGTCGATTGTCGACTCGAATCCTAACTCCACAATCTATTTCCCGATGGCTCTGTATCTGCTCCATAATGAAAACCAGCCCGGACTCCAGTTCAGCAACTTCCATGGCACGGCTATTATGCAGAGTGGCGCACGATTTCTCTGCGACACCATCGCAACCCCAACCGCCGGCTCTTGCATCAAAATCGTCAATTCGTCCAATGTCACCCTCGGGAATTTCGATATCGGCTACATCGGGGACTCCGCGCTTCCATTCCCAGTCTCAGGGGCCGGCAATACCGCGATGCTGGTGGAGGGCTCCCAGAACGTTACGCTCAACAACACTACCATCGAGCATTCCCCTGGTCCCGGAATCTGGGTTGATACCAGCACCAACGTCCAATTTCTGGGGGGGACGAGCGTAAACAACACGAGTGCCGACGGATTGCATTTTGATAACGTTGGAAGCGCGGTCGTCAATGGCTACTTCTCGCAAAACACCGGCGATGATGCATTGGGATGGGACAATGATTCAACCGCGGATGTAAATTGCGGCCTGAACGCTTCGAACATTCAGATCTACCGCAGCCTTTCCAGCGGAATCGCGGTGCACGGGGGGTGCGGTGCCACCTTCTCTAACTTCTACATCGACACCACTGCGAATTCAGGCCTGATGGTCGGTCAGAATCCAAACTCCGACACCCTCGTTCCCAGAAGCAACACCTTTACCAACGGAAAGGTTCTCAGCTCTGGAAGATATAACTCACCCATCGTCAGCGGAAAAGACTGCATCGATGTCACGACGAGCCAGGGCGCAACCTTCAACAACGTTGCCTGCGTATACCCTTTGATCGATGGAGCAAGCATCAATGGTAGTGCGACCGACGTTACGCTGAATGGTGTAACAGTGGACGCAGCTCCCAATGTCGGCTTTGCTGTGGGCTCTGCTACCAATGTCTGGCTTACGAATACCATCAGCAGGAACTCGGTCGGCGGTGGTTACGTTTTCATAGGCGCCAACCGAGGTTCTGTCAGCGGTTCATTCGCCTGCAACTCCGGAGGGTATGGTTACTACCATGCCGAAACCTCCAACCTTGCCGAGTCAGATCTTACGTCCTACGACTCATCTGAGGGCAACTCATCTAACCGGGCATGGTGGGCCGAAAATGGCTCGTCTAACATGTCCCTCAATGGGATGTTGCTTGTAGACGACAAGACATCAAATCCGATTGTGGTGGGAGATGCGAGTGGCAACGGTACCATCACCATCAACGATATCTCCCTTGACTCCCCGTTAACTACCTTCCTCGTCCAGGAGTTGACAGCTACTCCAGCTCCAACTGTGACTCTGTCGGCCAGTCCCACATCGATTGCCGCAGGTAGTAACTCGACATTGACCTGGTCGAGTACAAATGCCACCTCCTGCACTGCAAGCGGCGGCTGGACGGGTACAGAGGCTTCCGCCGGCACATTGAGCGTGAGCCCTGCCAACACTACGACCTACTCGTTGACTTGTACCGGAACCGGTGGCACATCTGCGCCTGTCTCCGTAACGGTCAGTGTAATCGCGGCCACTAACGCGGTCGGTCCCGGCGCATCCTTGGTCTTCAGCTACCCCGACGGCTTTGTCGGTGCGAGTGGTGGAATTCAAACTACCAGCGATGCATCGCAGTTCAGTGGTTCTGTGATCGCGCTTAACAATGGGTCAGTAGGCCAGCACGAAGCAGGCTCGGCCTGGTACAAAACTCAGCAGAATATCCAGTCCTTCACGACGGATTTCACTTTCCAACTCGCTGCTGCCGGCCTGGCATCATCCATCCAAGGCATCACCTTCGCCGTCCAGAATTCAAACCGCACCACTGATCCCATCAATTTCGGCATTGACGCTGATGCAGATGCCAACGGCCTGGGTTACGCCGCCTATACCGGGCTGGCATCGAATCAATTCCCCATCTACAACAGCATTGCCGTGAAGTTTGATCTATCCGGTTTCGGCCAGCAGAATTACCCTTCGGGCGGCTCTGCCAATGCCACCGGTCTATACATCAACGGTGGGCCATCCATCTATAACTCCAGCGGATTGATTCCCGAGAATGATCTCAACCCTTCCGGGATCAATCTTCACAGCGGCGATGTCATGGCAGCTCATATCGTCTACGACGGAAGCCTTCTAACCATGACGCTGCGGGACACGGTGACGAATGCCCAGTTCCGGTATAGTTGGCCAATCGATATTCCGGCGGCGATAGGCAGTAACACTGCCTGGGTCGGCTTCACCGCGGGCGAGATCCCTGCAGTCACACAGAATCTCCTCACATGGGATCTTTACGATGGATACAACGCGAGGCTCGCCTCTCCGACCTTCAGCCTTGCCGCCGGATCGTATCCCTCCGCGCAAACCGTATCGCTCAGCGCACCTGCCGGATCAACAATCTATTACACGACCAACGGCAAGCAGCCCACAACCGCATCGACCCAGTACACAGATCCCATAACAGTCTCGTCCAGCGAGATCGTTCAGGCCATCGCGGTTGAAACAGGTTATACCGATAGCTTGGTAGGCGCAGCGAATTACCAGATCGCTTCTGCAGGTACGCCCACAGTCAACTTCCCGGGCGGCTTCGCCAGTCCGTCGAATCTGATCACTCTTGCTGGCGCGTCTCAGCCCAGCGGCTCTGCCATTCAACTAACCGACACCATTAATCAAATGGAGTCCTCAGCTGCCTGGTACGATGCCCCGGTCAATGTACAATCGTTCACCACAAACTTCACCATCCAGCTCCAGCCGAAACCCAATTCGCAGCAGGTCGCAAACGGAATGACGTTTACCATCCAGAACCAAAATCCAACCTCTACTGACAGTGGCAGCCTCTATGTTAGCGGCGGCCCCAATGCCGTCGGAAACAACCAGTCCGGTCTCGGCTACGCGGGACTCCGCAACAGCGTTGCCGTTGCATTCGACATCGACGACAGTAGCAGCAGCGAAACAGGCGATCTAACCGGCCTCTACACCAACGGCGCCAATCCCACCGGCTCGTCCGTCAACATGGCCTCTTCGGGCCTCAATCTCATGAGCGGCAATCCTCTCGCCGTATCATTGAACTACAACGGAACCACGCTCGACATGACCATCACGGATACGGTGACCCGCGCCTCTTTCTCGAACAGCTGGGACATCAACATTCCATCCATCGTTGGGGGCAACACCGCTTACATCGGCTTCACAGCATCCACGGGATACCAAATCGCGGATCAAAAAGTTCTCTCCTGGACCTACTCAGCTGAACAATGATATGCGGGTCGCTAAGAAAGGAACATCATGCACGCGGCCTCAACCCGCGTGCATGATCCCCCTTCCCAGCCGGCCAAGTCCTCAATCCCAACTTCTTTTCGAAGCCTCCTCCAGCATCGGCAGCATCTCCACGTAATCCAGAAAACTGCTCGGCCAGCCATGCGTCAGCAGCAGCGGTACACCTCTGCCCGATGCCGCACGCTGGTGTACAAAGTGAATGCCCTGCCAGGTAAAGTGATCCAGCGCATTGAGCCTCCGCCCCCAGGCACGCCAGTCGAACTCGCCCGCCCAGTACGTAACCAGGTGTCGCAACCGCTCCAACTCCGTGCCCTGCTCCCAGGCAATACCGGGAATCTGGTCCGGCCATCGCGTCTGCCGCAACCGTGCCCGCAGATCGTCAAGCACCTCATCCGAGACATCAATCCGAAACGGTTCCACTTGAACACCTCTCTCCTGGCAATGGATCCACGCAATGTATCCAGACAATGGATTCAGCCCAGCCACACGTTCAAGGCAAGCCGCACGCGGCCCACTCATTACGCTATCAGGAACTGTGTTTCGTTCATCGCGGCCTTATCGCGATGAGCGAGTCTTCGGACAAGGTCGAAATGGGGTGACGACAGCAGCATGCCATACGTCCGAAATAACAACGGAGGGAACAGGGGCATTCATGCCCCTGAAAGCAAGCCTTCAAGGAAGCCGGCTTTAGCCGCGGGCCTTTTGTAGGCGGGAGACTGCCGAGTGCCCCATCCATTGCGAAGTTTCTCCGTCCGATGGGTGGGAAGCTGCGCCGCACACGAGCCCCGATCAACCACCCGCCCGCCGAGAAAAGGATGTTGCGATCTGCTAGGCAACGATCTGGCGAACCTGAGTGGACTTGTATCAAAAAGAACATGCTAGCCATAGATTGGCCTTTTCGAGAGCCCAAGATCGCAAGATGTACTATACTCAGGCGAATTCAAACCCATGCCTCCCAAACAACTGAAAATCGACAGCCTCGACCTTGATCTCGAAAACCCTCGCATCACCCTTGCCACAGATCAGCGAGACGCGATGCAGAAAATCATCGCGGAACAAAAGCTCAAGCTGGTCCATCTTGCCGAAAGCATAGCCGTTAGAGGCTTCAGCCCGATGGACAGGTGCCTTGTCCTTAGATCCCACCTGCGGGCAGGCAAATTCATCGTCTTGGAGGGGAACCGCCGCGTTCTATGTGTGAAGCTCCTCAAGAATCCGGCGCTTCTGATGAATCTCGAAATGCCAGAAGCGTCCAGAAAGCGCTTGCGAAAGGCCGCTGAGGGATTCGATCTAAAGAAAATAGAACCTGTGGACTGCTTTGAAGTCGCGGACCGCCGCGAAGGCAACGATTGGATTCGTCGCCGACATCAAGGACAAGATTCCGGACGCGGAATCGTGGACTGGTCACCAATCGCTAGCGCCCGGTTCAGCGGCCGAAATCCCGCCCTGCAAGCGTTGGATTTTGTTTTGGTTTACGGCGATCTTAGCGAGGAAGAAATAGAGCTAGTTACCGGGAAGTTTCCGTTATCCACCCTTGACCGCCTACTTTCAACCCCCACGGTGCGTGCGGCAATCGGGTTGGAGATCAATAAGGGCAAGCTGGAAACCGACCTTCCCCCGGAAGAGATACTAAAGCCGCTAAAGCGCATCGTCCTCGATCTTTCCGACAAAAATATCATCAATGTGACAGGATTGAAATCGAAGGATCAGCAAAATGCATATATTGCCAAACTGAAACCCGCCGACCGAGCAAACCTTACGAAGAAGAGCGGCAAACCGCTCCCGGTGGACCTCATCAAAGACAAGGACTTCACGGCAAAGCCCACACCCCCCGCGGGGAAGCCCCGAACTCCGCGTGTACACCCTAGAAGCGCGGTAGTGCCGAAAACGTGCAAGCTCAATATCCCGAATGCCAAGATCGAGGGCATCTACAACGAACTCAGAACACTGCAGCTTAACAAGCATGTTCATGCGATTGGCGTGTTGATGCGAGTGTTTTTGGAGATGTCGATAGACGACTATTTAGAAAGCAAAGCAGGGAGTACGATCACTTTCAAAGACTCGAAAAGCGGTCGCACGCTGGAAAAGAAGCTAAGGGAGAAGGTCAAGGAGACTATTGATCACTTGGTTTCACAAGGCACGCCCGAAAAGGAGATGAAGGGCGTGTGGGTAGCCGCGAATGATCCACTGCACCCGTTTTCGATCGACACCTTGCATGCGTATATCCACAACCGCTTCTTTACCCCAACCGACCGACAGTTGATGACTGGGTGGGACAACGCCCAGCGATTCTTTGAGAAGATATGGCCATGAGCCAATCCGACCCGACCAAACGGGGCCAACTGATTTATTTCACGCCACTGCGATACCCGGGTGGAAAGGCAAAGCTAGCCGGATATGTAAAAAGCATATTGGAAGAGAACCGACTACTCGACGGGGAGTATGTCGAGCCGTACGCCGGTGGGGCCGGTATAGCTCTCGAACTCCTGTTCCACGAGTATGTTTCTTGCATTCATATAAACGATGTCAGCAAACCGGTCCACGCTTTCTGGAAGAGCGTACTCGACCATACCGAAGAGTTCTGTAGACTGGTCGTAAAAACTCCCCTCACAGTCGCGGCATGGGACAAGCAGAAACGCATATTGAGCCACCCCTTACAGCACGAGACTGTGGAACTTGGCTTTGCGACGTTCTTTCTGAATAGAACCAATCGCTCTGGAATCCTGAACGGCGGAATTATAGGCGGCCGGGACCAGACCGGCCCTTGGAAAATAGACGCGCGCTACAACGCCAAGGAGCTAGTGTGTCGAATTGAAGCAATTTCTAAGCTGCGAGACCGCATCAAGCTCACACGGCAGGACGCACTGAAGTTCCTGAAAAGCGGTGCCTCAAAGTGGCCAAAGCAAACCCTGATTTACCTGGACCCGCCTTATTACGTCAAGGGACGCGACCTGTATCTTGATTTTTACGAACATGGGGACCATGAAAAAGTCGCCGAATTCATGAAGGGTAAAACCGACGGCCAGCAGTGGATTGTGTCCTATGACAACGTCCCGGCGATACGACAGCTTTACACGGGCGCTCGTCATATTGTGTATGACATTGGATACAGCGCGCGTTCTGCGTCGCAAGGATCGGAGGTAATGTTTTTCAGCAAAGACCTCAGAGTTCCTCCAATAAATGGACCGATCAAGATCACTGAGGATCATGCGGGAATCATTCAGCGCAGGGCCTAGTGGAAGCCCAGGCCAGGGTTCTGCGATCCGATAGGACGGGGAACCCGTCCTATCGGAATTTGCAAAATCATACACGCGGCTTGAGCCGCGTGTATGATCTCATCCCCGTAGCATTCGAGGGCCAGCGGCTACTTAGTCGCCGGCTCCGATCCGGGATCTAGGCTGATGGCCCGGATTTGCGCCTTGGGAATCATCTGTTCCCGCCCGTTGGAGTCCACAAAAAGGCATTCCGTTTCGTCCGTCTTCAGAAGACGCAGACCCTTGGTGACGCTGCCGCTCGTATCCAGAACCTCCACCAATGGGTAGTGTTGGTCGAAATCGGCCGATGCAATTCCCCGCCTCTCCCCGTACAAAAACGAAAGCAGCAGCGCTTGACCCACAAGCAGCATGATTTGGATCGCAAGAAGCCGCCGCCAGTGCCACGAGCAGAACGCGAAGGCCAGCGACACAATCAAGACAGCCGCGTCTGCAGCACGCATGCCAGCCGTGAAAAGTAATACGACTACGGCAGCACTCATGATGTTCGGAAATGTAAGTGTAATCGCCGCGAACGCGCCGCGCCTTTCAGGCGACGGTTTGAAGAACAGAAACAACAACACCACGTAAGTCGAAAGAACCGCCACCGTCAGAAAGCCATAGAGTCCGCCCTGGATGATCTTGTCGTCCTTCCAGAACAGAACCGCTTCTCCACTCACCAGCGACTTAAGGATGGGCTTGCCGCTCTCCAGGCGGATCTGTTGGCCCGCTTCCTGACCGCGATCCTGTCCCCATTTGTAGCAACACCCGAAGACGATCAGGAAGATCAGCGCCGCCGAGGCCGCCGACTTCGCGATCTTCTCAAAGCTCTCCGCAAGTTCGGTGATCCCTTGGCCTGCGCGCTTGCGATTGAGCGTTTCGCCCTCTGGCGTCTTGTCCTCTGCCGTTTGATCGTCTGACATGAGCGCCAGTATAACCGCCAATGGTAGACTTGCTCACTGATTAAATTTCCCCGGAGGAATCAATGAAAATTTCACCTTCTACCTTCGTTATCCAGCCCCGAGTAATCGAAGAAGCGAAGAAGATTCTCGCCGGAGGGGAGCCTCTGATTTTGGAAGTTGGAGGCACGCACGACGAGAAAGCAATCAATGAATATCTCAGTTCGCCCAATTTCCAAAAGGATGTCCTCGTTGGCGCGGGTGCAGGGACTGTCACTGGAATGCTGGTTGGGGCTGTGGTAAGCGAGATCACTCGGGCAAACCCCCTGGTCGGAATAGCGAGCACATTACTCATGGGCGTCGTCGGCGCTGCCATAGGGGGTGCAGCCGCCAACGAGGCCGCTGCCGTGGCCCGTCCAACTCCGGCCGTCAAAGTTACCTATGATCCCAAGGCTCGCCACCTGGTCGCGCAGCTCTTGCAGCAACCTGCCAAGTGAGTGCGGTCAATGGGTGCCCATCCTTCACCTTTTTGTGTGAAGGATGGGAGGCTGCGCACTCTTCGCCACGCGGAAACGCACCAAAATGCGCACCATAAGCGCCTAACGCGCAGGAGTTTCACCCCCCTGCGCAGACAAGCAGGTCTCTAAACGTTCACTTTCCACCTAGCGACAGGCCTGCGAATCTAAATAACCACGCGGTTTTCCGGTTAAGTTCACTCAAAACTCCACCAATTTGTCGCCTTTCAAGCCTCTATTCATCTTTCTTCTTGTTCCGGGCCTTCACCTTGAACCAGATCGGTGTTCCTTTGAACCCGAATGATTCGCGGATCTGGTTCTCCAGGAACCGCTCGAAACTGAAATGCAGCTTCACATCGCGATCGGTGAACAGCACAAAAGTCGGTGGCGCAACCGCAGCCTGCGTCATGTAGAAAATCCGCATCCGGTTTGCCATCGGCACCGGCGCTCTCTGGAAGTCGACCTTCTCCAGAAACCGATTCATCTGGCCCGTCGACACGCGCTTGCGCCGCTCCGCCGCCACCGCAACTACTTCATTCAGCACCCGCAACAGCTTCTTCGCTCCCGGCCCGGTGCCCTCCAGCGCCGAGAGAAAAATCACTGGCGCATAGTGCAGATACTTGAGCACTGAGCGCAGTTGCTTCTCGAAGATCTCGCGATCCGCCGGCGGCTTGCCGTCCGTTCGCCCCGTGGTCACAGCGTCCCACTTGTTGACCAGGATGATCACGCTTCGGCCGCTTTCATGCGCATAGCCGCCGATGGTCGCGTCCGCGCCCGTCACGCCCTCGGTAGCATCGATGACCAGCAGCGCCACATCCGCCGCCTCCAGGTGCCGCCGCGCCATGATCACGCTCAGTTTCTCTGCCATCAGGTGCGTCTTTCCCTTGCGTCGGATGCCCGCCGTATCCACAAACCGGAGCTGGCTTCCCTCGAACTCCACCACTTCATCCACCGCGTCCCGCGTAGTCCCTGCAATGGGCGAAACAATGGCCCTGGAGGACCCTGTGAGCGCATTCAGCAGCGTCGACTTGCCGACGTTTGGCCGTCCGATGATGGCCACCGACGTTTCATGCTGCTCATACTCGCCGTGGGTTCGATTGCGCTTTGCGCCTAGTGGATCGTCTTCACTTTCCGGTTCAGTGCTTTCCGGAGTCGCGATGTCGACCTCAGGTGGGACTGGGCTTCCTTCGTAGATTTCGTCCTCCTCGGCGAGGAAGTCTTCGGTTTCCTGGGCAATTTCCGCTTGCTCCTCGAGCTGCTCAGCCTCAGATGACTCAGCTTCAGGCGATTCATTGGCGGCCAGTGATGGAATTGCCTCGGAAATGCCGTCGAGCAACTCGCCGATGCCCAGCCCGTGCTCCGAGCTGATGGGAAAGACGTTGCGGATGCCGAGCTGGCGGAAGTTCTCCGCGGCAGCCGCCATCGCTTCACCTTCCACCTTGTTGACCGCGAGGAAAACCGGTTTGCCGCCGCGAATCAGCATCTTTACCAAGTCGTAGTCGGGACTTGCCAGTTCAGTGCGCGCGTCCACAACGAGCACCAGGGCGTCGGCTTCTTCGAGCGCTACCTGCGCCTGTGCAAAGATCTCCACGGGGATCACCTCGGGGTCATCAGGGACAATCCCGCCGGTGTCTACCACTCGAAACTGGCGGCCCGCCCAATCGTACTCCCCATAGATGCGGTCGCGGGTGATGCCGGGCTCGTCACCCACTATGGAACGGCGGCTGTGCGTGAGCCGGTTGAAAAGCGTGGATTTGCCGACGTTGGGACGGCCGACTATTGCTACGAGTGGGAGCGCCGGGGCGCCTGGTTCGCGGGGTACAACTGATCTGCGATATTTCGCCAAAACCTGTCTCCAGTCAACGCTCACCTGCGGAGGTAAACGCCTTTGTATCAATCGCAAACTCGCTGTGCGCCAAACGGATCCAGAATTGGGTCGCGGCTTTCCAGGGGAACGCGTACTTCCAGCTTAGTCCTCTTGAGCGAACTCAATCCAGGGTTGGAGGCAGGGCGATGGTGACATGAGCTTCTTCTGATCTCTCTACCTGCAAGCTGGCGCGGCGGTTGCCCTCCATCCTGACCAGGAGGAAGCCATGCACGTTCACAGCGCACAAATGAACATGAATTCGGTCAATCCCTACTCCGCTGCGGCAGAGAAAGCAATTGCCACGCAACGTGCCGCCGACGTCCGCAAGAAGCTCGTGAAGAGCGCGGCGGCGCTCGAAGGCGCATCTAGCCCTGAGGGGGATTTGATGATCAGCCAATGGATGAATGCGGATCAAAGCCAAGCACAAGGCGAAGGCCAGAACCATGCAGGCGTTGCCGGCAAGGATTCTGATTTCAGGTAAGGGCCGATTGCTGGGCTCGAGGTTGAATCCGAGCACGAGAGGCCTTCTGCAGTCGGGCTCACTATGATGGAAGCAGCACCCGGCCGCCGATGCCTGCCACGGACACTACAACCCGCGCCCTACCCACCCTGCACGAGTTCTTTGCGCCGGGCGGCATTTTGTCACGCTCGGAGCTGCCTTATGAATATCGCCCGGGTCAGCTTGAGATGGCCAAAGCTGTGGAGCGGGCGCTCACAGAGCACCGTCACTTGATCGTTGAGGCAGGTACGGGAACGGGGAAGACGCTGGCGTATCTTTTGCCGGCGTTGCGGACGGGGCAGCGTGTGGTTATATCGACAGGCACCAAGGCGCTGCAGGATCAGCTTTTTTTTCGGGATATTCCGTTCCTGGAGACGCTGGTGGGGAGCTTGCGGGTCTGCTACATGAAGGGGCGGGCGAACTACCTTTGCCGGCACAAGCTGGTCGCGCTCCGCACTCAGCCTATTCTTTCCGGGCTCGAAGAGATTGACCAGTACCAGCAAATTGCCGCATGGGAAAAGACGACTGAAACAGGGGATCGGGCGGAGATTGATGGATTGCCGGAATCGAGCGCGCTCTGGAACAAGCTCGACGCGCGCACTGAAGCATGCCTTGGTTCAACCTGTCCGGATTATCGTCGCTGCTTTATTACTGAGATGCGGCGCAAGGCGCTGGAATCGGACATCATCATCGTCAACCATCACTTGTTTTTTGCGGACTTGTCCGTGAAGCAGGAGGCTGCGGGCGCGCCGGACGCTGGAATTCTGCCGGAGGCTGCGGCGGTGGTTTTTGACGAGGCGCACGAGCTCGAGGACGTCGCGTCGAATTACTTTGGGCTTTCGGTCAGCAACGTGCGGTTCGAGGAGCTGGCTCGCGACACCGATACGCTTTTGCGCGGGAAGGAAGGCGCAGATCAGATCCCCGCAGTTACACAGCAGCTTCGCGAACGGGCACGCATGTTCTTCGCCGGGCTACCCATGGCCGGAGATGGCCGCCAGCCGTTCGTTGGCCGTGAAGAGTTCCTTGAGACTTCTGGCGATCTCTACATTGCCGTGCGCACCACGCTGCGGCGTCTGGAAGCGGAGATGAACGGAATGACAGAGGTTGACGAAGCGCCGGGGCTCAAGAAGCGCGTTGTGCGGCTGCGCACGGAACTGGAATTTCTGCTGGAATCGAACGCCAACAACATGGTGTATTGGATGGAGCGGCGTGCCTTCGGCGGAAACACGGAAGGGGCATCGGGCGGCGGAAGGCAAGGCGGCTTCCGTTCGCAATCGCGAACGACATTTTTGCAAGCTACGCCGATCGATGTTTCCGAGCTGCTGCACGAGCGCGTCTTCGAGCAGATTCCGACAGTGGTGCTCACTTCGGCCACGCTTACGGTGCAGGGCGGCTTTGAGCACATGCGCAAACGGCTGGGGCTGACGGAAGCGCGCGAACTGGTTGTGCCATCACATTTCAAATACGGGGAGCAGGCGCTGCTCTATCTCCCGCCGAACATGCCTGACCCGCGCGACGCCGAGTTTCCTGAGGCCGCCGCCAACTGCATACGCCGGGTGCTTGAGCTTTCCCGCGGGCGCGCCTTCTGCCTGTTTACGAGCTATAGCCAGATGCGCGATCTATACGAGCGGCTGTTGCCGGTGCTGGATTTTCCGCTGTTGCTGCACGGGACCGCGCCGCGCAAGGCGCTGCTTGAGCAGTTCCGTGAGACGCCGAATGCAGTTCTCTTCGGGACTTCGAGCTTCTGGCAGGGCGTGGATGTGCAGGGCGAATCGCTGAGTTGCGTCATCATCGATCGCTTGCCGTTCGCCGTGCCCAGCGATCCGGTGGTCTCCGCACGCATGAAGGCGATTGAGGAGGCCGGTGGGAAGCCGTTCTTCGACTACCAGGTTCCGGCAGCGGTGCTTACGTTGAAGCAGGGATTTGGGCGTCTGATCCGCTCGCTTGAAGATCGCGGCGTGCTGGTGCTGCTTGACCCGCGAATCCGCAGACAGCGGTATGGGCAGACGTTCCTTGCCAGCCTGCCGCCTTACCGCATGACGGCGACTATCACGGATGTGGAGAAGTTCTTCAACGAATAATCGGGAGGGCTTCTCGCTCTGAGTGCGGTTGATTCGTTCAGCGTAGAATGCTGCGATGTGGCCGAGGTCAATAATTCTTCTCTCGTGTAGTAATCGGAAGAGACAAGGTGGGGATTCTTACGAGGAGAAAAACCGCCGGATAGCGTCCTCGGATGCTGCTCCTGACCAATGGAAATCTCTGCTTGCCCAGCGGAGAAGGATTTTTAATCTTCTAAAGGGAGTCCGCGGCAGGCTTGTCAACGAAGATCAGGCGGGCGGCCCACGTGAACTGGCGAGGGCTAATTGCGACCTTGTTTATGGGCCCGACTTAGGTGGTGCGGAACTCGGAACCGCTGCGTATCTACCGGCGTATCGACGCTATGACGGTCGATTCTTCGTAAAGCTGCGTCAACTGGCGCCGATGTTTTGGGACAATTTGCGTCAGCATCCAGTCGAGATTCTCTTTGTGTCGGGGCTCTACGGTCTGCTCTTTTGGGAGGAGTTGATCCAGGAATACGACTGCCACTTGGGCGACTATGTTGAGGGGTCCGAGCCGAGGCAAACCGTTGTGAAGCTTTGGACCCCGCTCTTGACGAATGTTCTATGCGATTTCATCGAGGCCAAGAAGAAGGGCGGCGCGCCTGTTCACGACGTGTTCGATATGCTTTCCGATGAGATCTACCAGAAGGCGTTCGACTGGAGACGGATCTCCGGTAAAGGCGTGCGAGTTCATCACAGGTGCTTCCATCCCCCGGTTAGTCGAACCGATGGAATTCCCCTCATCGCACAGGTTTTGGCGACGCATCTGGGCCGCTTTTGCGAAGAATCTGGGGTATTTAGGAACGGGGAAACCATGGCGTTTCCGCCCAATCTCGGATCAAGGCACAAATTCGATTTCGAATACCCGCGCACTTCCGAGAAAGACAAGATCTTTGAATCGATTTGCTGTGAATTGCCGGCGCTTCAGACTCTGCCGCTCACAGTCCGTGATAGGTTGACCAAAGCCGAAGCTTCCAGACTCAACGCAAAGCCGCACGCTGATTTTGACTCTGGAGCTTTAATCGTCTCCTACACGAAATGTATCGAGGCATGGCTTCGACTCGTGTCGCCAGGCATAAATGCAAGATCGGTCGGCTGGATCTACAACGTTGTTCAGAGCCGCCGGGGGCTTCGAGACCTGGAAACGGATGTGAGAGTACTGTGGAAACTCAGAGGCGAAGGTGGCGCCCACGATGGACCTGAGAAAACGAGTGACGATCTTGAGAACGCGAGAACATTAGCCCTCAAGATTCTTTCCGATGGAGAACAGATCCGCCTTAGCAAGAATTATTAGCCAATTGGGATCCACGACGCTCGGCCTCCCAGCTTCTGGTTCTGGGACCCGGGCCACAGCAACCTCGCCGTTTCGCCCTTTCGCGAGATGCGCTATCCTGACAGCACCGAATAAGGTGCTCGGCGCGGAGGCCACATGCTCAACATCACCACCGACATCCAATCCCTCACCACCTTTCGCCGTTCTTCCGGCGAATTCATCAAGCATCTGAAGAAGAGCAAGCGCCCCATGGTGCTCACGGTGAATGGGAAGGCTGCGGCCGTGGTGCAGGATGCTGAGGCCTACCAGCGTCTGCTCGAATTTGCGGTGCAGGCCGACGCCGAAGAGGGCATCCGGCAGGGCCTTGAGGACGCGAAGGCCGGAAGAGTTCGCCCCGCAGAAGAGTTCTTCGACGAGTTCGAAGCTTTCCATGGCTTATCGCGTTAGTTTCCTTCCTCTGAAGTTTCTGGCATGAATCCCGAAGTGCAAAAGCAGATCCTTCGACTCACCGCCCCCAAGCTCCACCCCAAAGAGCCAAGACCGCTCTTTGGGGACCCCGGAACTGAAAAGCGTCTGGGGTCCCGTTCGCTCAGGATGACAGGTCATCTAATGTTGTGGACTTTAGAAACAGGATACTTGCGAATGTTTGGTTAGGCTGTGGATGTATAGATCTTCGGCCTACCGCCGGACGAGTTTTTCCGCAGGGGCTAAAGCCCAACTCTTTTTATGGGCTTGAGCGGCACGACTGAAGTCGTGCCCTGATACAAAACTGGTTTCCACCAGAGGCTGCTGAGAGATGCCCAGCGTTGAGAAATGCCCAGCGTTGAGAGATGCCCATCGTAAGGAACTGAGAATTGCAGATCACTCCACAAGATGTTCTCGTAGTCATCGATGTGCAGAACGATTTCTGCCCTGGCGGGGAACTTGCCGTTGCGGACGGGGATGCCGTCGTTGAGCCTACCCATAGAATTGCGCAGCGATTCGAGCATGTTGTTCTTACGCAGGACTGGCATCCTGCTGGACATACTTCTTTTGCTTCGGCGCATGCGGGGAAGCAGCCGTTCGAGACTGTCGAGCTGAGTTACGGCGCGCAGACGCTCTGGCCGGATCATTGCGTGCAAGGCAGCAAGGGCGCGGAGTTCCATCCATTGCTGCGGCTGCCGCACGCGGAACTGATTTTGCGCAAAGGCTTTCGACCGCAGATCGATTCGTATTCGGCGTTTTTTGAGAACGATCGCGAGACACCGACTGGGCTTGCCGGGTATCTGGACGAGCGTGGGCTGAACCGCGTGTTTTTTGCGGGGCTGGCTTACGACTTTTGCGTGGGCTACTCGGCGCTGGATGCGCGGCGGCTTGGCTTGACGGCGGTGGTTCTGCGCGATGCTTGCCGGGCGATTGACCTGAACGGCTCGGTGACTCGAATCGAGACGGAGTTTGATAGCGCGGGAGTCATGGTTGTGGACAGCGGGGACGTGTTGGGATGAACCTTTGGCGCTCCGCGTAGAATCGCAACAGGCTTAGCGGCTGTTTGCCGCTCCTCTATTTATGTCGCGCACGTTTTACATTCTTGCCGCCGCGTTGGGGCTGTTCGCCTTGATCTCGGCGGGCATGGCGCTGGTGCCTTCGAGCTTTCAGCCGGGGCTGCCGGCAAACGGTTCCCTGTGGCGAACGATTGCCATGTTTCTGCTGCTATTTGGGCTGGCGTCGGCGCTGATCGGGGTGATGAGCCATCTCTTTGAGCAGGTGGATCGACGGAGCGAGGAGACTCGACTGGCCGCACGGCGAAAGCGGCGTGGGGATCGGCAGGCTTGAATCTGTGTAGGTGCTTAAAGCGTGTTTCATCATTGGCCGCCGTGTTTGGGCTATCATTCCTCAGGGGTTAAAACCCTTGTCGTCCGGCCCCTTTTCGGCACGACTCAAGTGGTGCCCTGATACAAAGCAGATTCATGAAACATGCGCAGTAAGATTGGGGCTGCGGGAGCGCGCGAACTGTAGCTGTATAGGTGGCTCGCCGAGACGGTGGAGAGCGCGCATATAAGTGCAGCAATAAGTGAGATGGAACAGGCAAATAAGGCACTAATTGAGCCTTAATTGATGCTAAAAGGGCCTTAATTCGCCTTAATAACCGCGTTCAATGCAGCTGCCTGCGGTTCAATGCGCATATGAGGCACATGAGAGGCCGCGGAAGAGGGCCTATATGTGTGTGGACGAGGGAAAATGCCTTCGGCGAAGCTGACGGAGACGCGAAAAGCAGAGATGTGCGATGCAAAGATTGTCCTAAAGGGCTAGCCGGAGTGGCAGGCAGTTTCATCCCATGGGCCGGTGAAGCTGGTGGACGACTAGAATGGAATCTGGGACTCTTCCCGCCAGGATCGAGCAGACACCGATGTACGAAGTCACAGTGGAGGCCGGTTTTTCTTCCGGTCATTATCTCCGCAACTACAAGGGCAAGTGCGAGAACCCGCACGGGCACAACTATAAAGTTCGCGTGACCCTGGCCGGGGCCGTGCTGGATGAAGCCGGCCTGCTGCTTGACTTCAAGCTGCTGAAGCACGTGCTGCGGCCGGTGATTGAACGTATCGATCACCAGATGCTGAATGAGCTGGAGCCCTTTACGGTGCTCAATCCCTCGGCTGAGAATATTGCTAAATATTTCTACGACCAGACGAACGAACAGCTCGCTGGGATGACTGCGGGGCGGGTGCGCGTGAAGGACTGCACGATCTGGGAGACGGACACGACTACGGCTACCTACTACGAATAGTCTCGATCAGCTGACCCGATCCGCTCGAAGGCGAATCGCCAGGCTGACAAGCCTCAGTTCATCTGATTTGACTTGGATGTGAGGTACTTGTCGAAGGGGATCTCGAAGTAGAAGAGCTCGTTGCCTTCTGCGTTGCGCAGCATGTGCAGGTGCAGCTTGGCGCCACGGAGCGGGTGGTCTAAATCGGAGACGTCGTAGAAGAGGAATCCGGCGCGCGTGGTGTGCGGCTCGACTACCAGCGCCTGGTATTCGAAGGTATCGAAGTCCTGCTCGATGTCTTTGTTGCTCGCCTTGGGCTTGAGCTTAATGGAAGGGATGGGGCCGGGCATGGGCACCTTGGCACCTTCGCGTTCCTTGCGGGTCATCAAGCGTTCAACATCTTCCGGCTCGGCGGCCTGAATCTTGTCACCGGCGGCAGTGAGGAAGAGAATTCGCGCGTCTCGGAGCGAGATGGGGCGGCTGCCGTTGTTGGTGACGATGAGGCGGACAGGCATTACGCCGTGACTGAGATAGTCGACGCGAAAGATGGAGGCTTTTTCTTTGGTGTCGTAGGGTTCGGCGGCGATGGCCACTTTTTCGTCGTCGTGTACCTCAACCGCGGCAAAGGATGTAGCTGGCTGCACGGGAGGCGGAGTGTGGTCGGCGGCCAGGGCGGGCAGAGCCAGCCAGACCAAGAACAGCGGAATTGCCCGCAAATTTCTCATCGTGCTCGACTGTATCATTTGAGGTTAGACCGGGGGATGGGAAATTCCGTTACGCATGATTTTGTTTTTATACAATCTCGTCCTGGTGATGGCGCTCACCATCGGATCGCCATGGTGGCTTTGGCGGATGGCTACGACGCAGAAGTATCGCGAAGGGCTGATGGAGCGGCTGGGCCGCGTGCGTCGACTCAAGGGGCAGGGGGAGCGGCGACTGATTTGGATTCATGCGGTTTCTGTGGGCGAGGTGCTGGCTGTCTCGCGGTTGGTGAAGACTCTTGATGCGGTGTTGCCGGAGTATTTTATTGCTATCTCGACCACTACACGGACGGGGCAGGCGCTAGCGCGGGAACGCTTTGGGCGGGACCGGGTGTTCTATTGCCCGCTGGATCTGTCGTGGGCGGTGCGGGCGTACTTGAATGCGCTGAAACCTCGCATGCTGATATTGGCTGAGACGGAATTCTGGCCCAATCTGCTCAGCGGCTGCTTCCGGCGCGGAATACCTGTGGCGGTGGTGAATGCGCGCATCTCCGACAGGTCGTGGCCGCGTTACCAAATGCTGCAGCGCCTCTGGAAACCGATTTTGGAGCAGATTCGCTGTGTGCTGGCGCAGAGCGTGATCGATGCCGAACGGCTCAAGGCGATTGGGTGCGCGCCGGAACGCGTTTCGGTCGCAGGGAATCTGAAGTTCGATGTGCGCGTGGCAGAAGAGGCTGCGGCGACTCGCTTGCTGAAAACCCAGGCTAAAGGTCTGCGGCTGGTTGTGGCAGGGAGCACGCTTGACGGAGAAGAGACTGCGCTGCTTGATGCGTTGCCTCAACTGCTCAGAGCAGACCCGCAATTGGCGATGGTTATTGCGCCGCGGCATCCAGAGCGATTTGCTGCCGTGAGCGCGATTCTTCGAGAGTCCAAATTCAACTGGATCCAACGTTCGGACTGGCCTTCGGAGGGGGCTGGCGGGCTTCGATCCCTCAAGGCGAGCGAGATCGTGCTGCTGGATACGATCGGCGAGTTGGGGTCCGTTTACTCGCTGGCATTCGTGGCTTTTGTGGGAGGAAGCCTGATCCCCGCCGGCGGCCACAATCCGCTGGAGCCAGCGCAGTTCGGCGTGCCTATCGTGATGGGGCCGCACTACACGAACTTCCGCGCGATCACGGAGGAGTTGCGTGCACATGATGCCGTGCGCATCGCTCAGAAAGAAGAACTGGCTGCGACGCTGATTGAACTGCTCAAGGAAGGGTCGTCAGCCGAAGCGATGGGTTTGCGGGCCAAAGAGGTCTTTGCGAGCCAGGCTGGAGCTACGGACCGCACGGTGCAGGCATTGCGAGTGCTGCTTGCCAATGAAGGCGAGAGCCGATGAAGCGTCCTTGGCTGGCTCCGTTCATGCCGCTCTACGCGGCGGGAGTTGCTCTGCGTGAACTGCGACTCAAGCATGGGTGGGAGCCGGTGCAGCGTCTTCGGTGGCCGGTGATCAGCATTGGCAATCTTTCTGCTGGGGGCTCTGGGAAGACTCCACTCACCATTGCGCTCGCCAGGGCGTTGACGCAGCGTGGCTTTCATGTGGATGTGCTCTCACGTGGCTATGGCCGCCTAACCCAGAATCCGGCCCGTGTTGACCCGGATGGCGGTGCGGAAGAATTTGGGGACGAGCCTTTGCTGATTGCGCGCAAGGCTGGGGTTCCGGCTTACGTTGGCGCGCTGCGCTACCGGGCGGGCCTTTTGGCCGAGACTGCGCAACCCGATTTGAATGGCCCTACCGTCCATCTACTCGACGACGGATTTCAGCATCGCCAGCTTTACCGCGATATTGATATTCTGCTGGTCAATCGTGAAGACTGGCAGGACAACCTATTGCCTGCCGGCAATCTTCGCGAGCCGTTCAAAGCCGCACACCGCGCAACTGTACTTGCGATCCCGGCCGATGATTCGAAATTTGGGGGAAAGGTGAAAGCCTGGGGCTGGCAAGGCCCTGTATGGCGGTTGCGCCGCAAGATGGAGGTTCCGGATATTGACGGTCCGGTCCTGGCCTTTTGCGGCATCGCGCGGCCGGAGCAGTTCTTTGTGGGCCTTGAAGGCGCTGGTTTGAATCTTGGTGCGCGGATCGCGTTTCCCGACCACCACCGCTACACCTCGCGCGACCTGGACCGGCTGGAGAGTGCAGCTCGCAAATCCGGAGCAACTACGCTGATCACCACCGAAAAAGATCTGGTTCGATTGGGCAAATTGTCGGCAGTGCTGCCGACCTCCCTAGCGCTCAAGACGGTGGGCTTGCGTATCGAGATCGAGAATCAAAATGAGGCGATGGACTGGCTCCTGGCCTGGGTTGCGGACGTTCCCTGTAGTGTGTCTATAGATAGCGGCCATGTTTGAGCTGTAATTGTTCAGGGGCTTTGCCCAAGATCTCCGACTTTTGGAGAAGACAAAGAGTCTTTAGGCGGCCGCTATACTTCCTGGCAGGGAAGCGGACTGTTGTGAAAGAGTCGAACTTCGCAGTTTTTGGGCCGAATTTAGCTGAATCAACCGGTGTTTACCAGAACATAACTGCCGGATAGCCGGATGTCCGGGTTAGCGGTGTCTCTCGCGCTGCACGGAAACTTCTCAGCGCGACGGATATTGGCACACAGATTTCCCAGTAGGAGCGGGGCCACGGGCCTCTTGTCACCAGCTCCAGGTATACCCAACGCCCGTTGTTGTGTACCAGGGAACGGTGGGAATCTTGTTATAGCTTTCCTGAATCCAGATGGAGTTGTGGTCGTTGAAGTGGATCACTGCGCCGAGGGCTTCGCCGTCGTAGAAGCGATTCTCAACATGGGCATTTCCAGTGAAACTTGTGAGGCCGGTCTGAACCCAGGTGTAGCCAGTGACGACCTTGGTTTTGGGGATTCCGAAATTCTTCATGACGCCCAGCGCCTCGGTGTGCGATCCGAAGATGGTATGGAAGAAGCCGTGGGAGCCTGCGTTTTCGTAGGTGTAGGCGAAAGTCAATTCGTCGCCGATGGGGTCTTTTTTCAGGAATCCGAAGGTGTGGCCGATGCCGATATTCAGGTTTGCTCGTGGGACCAGCCCGGGACGGTCGAAATCCGAGCCAGGCATCAAGAAGAAGTCGGTGGAGGTTCCGGCGTCTGATGCGGGCTGTTGGGTTTCCGCAGGCGCGGTTTGTGCGGAAACGGTGCCCCCGAGTAGTAAGACGAGGGCGCAAGTGTAGAGACCTTTGTGCAGGATTGAGTTCGCAATCATTTCGATGCCTTTTGGAGTGACCGTGAATTTGGAGCAGCGTTGTGGGTTGACATGAGTTGCAATAGGCATGATTACAACCGCGAATTTGTAAAAGAGGTGTAAAGACAGTTGAGACCTTACCATCATGCGAAATGACTTGGATGGCTCCGAGGTCATTGTCGGCGATCCGAACAGATCACCATTGCCGGGTTGCTTCCGGGCTGGCGGTGGTACACGCGGCGCCTCAGAATCTTCGCCCCAAAACGCTCGACTCACGTCTTGGCGATAATGTGCTCATCGAGAAGCTGGATTCGTCCTGGCGGATTGGCGGAGGGAAAATGCCATCGTCGGGACTTGATCAGATGTGGCCCCTGCAGTGACACTCCAGGATCGGTGAGCAGCTTCAGCGTGTTTCCGAAAGTCGACTTCTTCAGCAATCACCGGCGCGAAAATTGCGACGACTTTGGCGACGAAGTTTCAGAGCACTCAATCCGATCGCGGCCCATGCGCTTGGCGGCGTACATCGCCTCATCGGCCGCGGTGATCAGACTCTCGCTGGTCGACAACTTGTCGGACAAAGTCGCCAGACCAATGGACAGGGTAGCATTTGGAAGTACCGTGCCGCGGAGTACGTTGGAATTGTTTTTTGCCATCAGGGAGATGTCGGTCAGCCGCTGATGCGCCGCAGCGAGATCGCAATCCGGCAAGAGAATGAGGAATTCTTCGCCGCCATAACGGCAGGCGACATCTTCAGCTCGAAGAGCTGAGGTGAACCGCATGGCGAGTTCTGCCAAGACCAGATCGCCCGCGTCATGACCATATACATCGTTGAAGTTTTTGAAATGATCGATGTCCACCATGGCGACGGTGAGGGGAGAACCGCGCCGCTGAGCCCGGCGGATTTCACGGGGCATGGTTTCCATCAGGTATCGACGATTGAACAGGTCGGTCAAGGGATCGCGAAATGCCTGTTCAGCGAGGGATTCGCGGAGTTGAAGATTGGCAAGGGAAAGTTTGACTACTTCTGCAAATGAATGCAGCACCTGCCGGGTCGCGTCGTCGAAATCGCTGCCTTCGGCAACGATCAGACTCACGAGGCCGCGCGTTTTCCCGAACTCCTTCAGCGGTTGGCACAGGCAAGGCTTGCCCTGATCCGCGACCAGGTGCCGGCATGGAATGGTTGGCGAAAAGCCGTTACTCTCGTGCTCGCGGTTTGCGCGCAGTGCCTGGCAGTCTTCCTCCTGAAATTTTGGAAGCGAGGACAATGAGTTGGGCCCCCATGCCGTTACTCGCACAAGCTCCTTGGCCTCTTTGTCAAAAATGGCGAGGGAGCCACTCGCCTTGGGAAACAGGGTGGCTGCGCTTTCCGCAATGATCGGATAAGCTTCCGCGATGGTGCCGCAGGACTGCAGCCTGTCACTCAATTTGGCGACGGTGGTCAGGTCGGATTCGCGCCGCCGCTTTTCTGCAATTTGCTCCTTCAGGTCGAGTGTCACCTTTTGGAGATCGGCGTTGAGGACTTCCTGTTCGACTTTCATGCGAATGTGGTCGGCCAGCCGTTGGTGGTTCTCTTGTCCCACCAGGATCATCACCACAATGAAGGTCAGCAGGAGGCAGCTCATGGCCAATAAGATCATTTGACCGTGTATCAACAGGGCGAGAACCATGGGAGGCGCGGCTGTGCCGATGAAGGCGTAGAGAGCCGGCATATGCGGTGACAGGCGGATGGCGGCGCCTGCGCTGAGCCCCGCCACAACGAACGCTGCAAAGACGTAATAGATAGGTTCCGAGACTACAAAAGTAGTTGCAGCTACCATTCCCCAGAGGATGCCGGTGACGGCAGTTGCCAGGATGAATCGGCGGACCCATGGGTCTAAATCGTCTGTGGCGGGCGCACGCTTGTTAAATTGCGACCACAGAATCAGCCGTATGAAAACGATACTGAGCGAGACAATCAGCCAGGGGAGTGAGATCCAGAACGGAAAGATCCGCCAGAGCACTCCGGTGGTGACCAGGGCCACGACGCCGTTGATGAGCGGCACGGAAGGAGAACCAAAGAGCATGCAGATGAGTTCTCTGTGTACGGCCAGGTCGACCGCACTCGAAACTCGCCGATTGTTCTGGTCTGCACCCATTGAGTGGTTCCTTTGGTCCTTGCACCCCCAGGGCCATATCAGGCCCGTGAAAGCAATCGCGAGTGCGCGATTCTCCTTTTTTCCCAACTCTCCTTATCGGCGAGTTGCGCAGAGATTCTATCTCGGAAATTGACACAATTCTATTCCTGTTGGCTCACTTCATGGTTCGCCGCCGATGCGGTGATTCTAATTTGAACGAAGCGCGCGAAAGAAAGATACCGAATGATTGACCAAGACTGAAAATAGGCGGCGAATTGCTATAACAAAATATGAGGAGGAGATTCTCTCTCCTCCTCATATCGGCGCAACGTTGTCTTATTGTTGCGCATTGTCTAACGAAATGCCCTAGGCTGCTATTCAGCTATGACCCGGTACCGCTGAGAGAGGCGGTTTGCGTGCCACCGGATGCGTTATCGGTTACCGTCAGCGTACCGGTGAATGCGCCTGCGGCAGTGGGGTAGAAGTACACATAGATCGGGCAGGAACTGTTCGCTCCGACCGACGATCCGCAACTGCTGGAAACAACGAACGGACCACTGACGCCTACGCCGCTGATGCTCACGGCAGAGCTGCCGCTATTGGTCAGCGTAAATGTGGCCCAGGCGGTGCCGGTGTCGGGCGCCGTGCTGCCGAAGTTGTAGGTGGACGGACTCAGCGTGACCGATCCGCCGGAGCTGGCGGGAGTGACGGTCAACGCGATTGTGGTGGTCGAGGACAAGCTGCCGCTGGTTCCCTTGATGGTCACCGTTGCCGTGCCGGTGGCTGCGGAACCGCTGGCCGTCAGTGTGAGTGTTGACGTTGTGCTGCCATCAGCGGAGGGCGTTGCAGAGCTGGGAGAGAATGTTGCCGTTACTCCCGAAGGCAACCCGGAGACACTCAGTGACACAGCCGAATTGAAGTTGTCGCTGCTGGTAATCGTGATTGTGCTCGCGCCCGATGCGCCTTGCACGATGGACAGACTGCTGGGCGAATCCGACAGCGAGAAGGATGGCGTGCCGCTGCCGGTCACCGTAAGCGCAATCGTGGTGCTGGCCGAAAGGCTGCCGCTGGTCCCGGTGATGGTGACCGTTGACGAGCCGGCTGTTGCCGAGCTGCTCGCCGTTAGCGTCAACACGCTGGTGCCATTTGTGGGATTGGTTCCGAACGACGCGGTTACGCCGCTGGGCAGGCCGCTGGCTGCAAGCGTCACGCTTCCGCTAAATCCATTTGCGGGATTGACCGTGATAGTGTTCGTGCCTGAAGTGCCTTGAGCAATCGACAGACTGCCAGGCGAATCCGACAGTGTGAACGAAGCCGACTGCGTACCGCAGGCTCCCTGCGAGGTCCATGGCTCACCGCTGCCGGAGCCGCCGTTGTTGGTGGCGGGATTATTTCCCTCGGTCCAATAGTTGGCCACGTAGTCGATTCCACTTTCGCTGGCCGTCATGCCAGCCGTGTAAACCTGCGTGGAACTCCATGCCGCCGCGCACCCATTGGGGCTGGTGACGGTGAGCAACAAGGTGGTGGTTGTTGTCAGGCTGCCGCTGGTTCCGGTGATGGTCACCGTTGCCGTGCCGGCCGCTGCAGAGCTGCTGGCTGTCAGCTTCAGTGTCGAGGTGGCGCTGCCGTTGGCGGAAGGAGTCACCGAATTGGAGGAGAGCGATGCGGTTACCCCGGAAGGCAGGCCGGAGACGTTGAGGGATACGGCCGAATCAAAGCCGTCGCTGCTGGCAACTGTGATCGTGCTGGTGCCCGATGCTCCTTGCGCGATCGACAGACTGCCAGGCAAATCGGACAACGAGAACGACGGCTGGCCGGACGATGAGCCGCATGAGCCGCCCGGGCCGGTGCAGCTGCCCAGATCAGCGGCGAATCGCTCGGTGTAAGAGAGTGCCGGGTTCGACGTGCCGTCGCCCGTTGAGCTGCTGCTTGCGCTGGGTTGATCGCGGTCAAAGGACCAGAAGTGGATTCCGCCCAGGCCGACGCCCTTCGCCCACGCTACAATCGTGTCAACATTCGCCAGCGATAAGGTTTCACTCGCCCCGGCGTCGGCCTGCCCAATCATCAGACAGAGCTCGATGTGGCTGTAGGGAGTGCCAAAGTTGGAATGCAGAGACTCCGCAGCCGCAATTGCCGATTGAGCCATATCGCAAACTGATCCCGACACAACGCATGTGCCGGAGCTGACCGAACCGTAGTCGAATGCCATCAGGTCGATGTAGTAGTTACCGCCCAGACCCAGACGGCTGATCTCCGACATCACGGTGTCGCCCGTACTATTCAGATCCGAGCCGGTTGTCGAGGAACCCTCTGTTTGCAAGGTGAAACTGAACCGCATGTTTGGATACTTCTGTTCGGCATAAATGGTGGAGTTGATCAGGTCGTCGATGATGGCCTGGTCCTGTCCAAGCTCGATGTCGTAATCCACTCCCAGCATGTTGGCTGAGTAGTAGGTGTCAATGAAAGTTTGCATCCCGGAGTTGCTGGGGCAGTCGAAGGTGCCAGCCGAGCCGCCGGTGCTGACGACGTAGTACTTGCCGGCGTTGACGAAATCCTGCACGTTGGAAGATTCCAAAGACGGCGAGATGCCGCCCCAGTTCTCCGACCCGCAGTCGCCAGTGGCGAAGGCCCAACTCAATGTCGAATCGAGGGCCGGCATGGCGCTGGTTACCGCCTGGGTGCTTCCCGTAACCGCTGATTGCTGTTCTCCGGTGTTCCAGTTCGCAGTGTTGGTTACATCCTTATACGGACTGAAGAAGATTTGCGCGGATGCGGTTGCGCTGAAAAACGCAACCAGAACGACGGCCAAAACGACGGCTTTGTGAGGGATTAGAGCAAACTGCAGTCGCAGTTGCTTACCAAAGACTGTCATACAGCCCTCCTGAGATTTTGGGGTGAAGGTTTTGTGAAGCAACAGAAAGCATGTGCCTTCTCTTGCGGAATGTTGGGTTTGAGGGCAGATCACGTGCCGGGGTAAATAATCAGTTCAGTGATTGAATTCGTCAAAAACGATCATTCTCTAGTTGGCACAAACACTAATACAGAGGGTTGCCAATTTGCAAGTAAAGAATTGGAGATTCTGTAATTTGAGGACAAATCGGGGCTGACACTGATCAACGGTGTCTGAATCTGAGAGCCACAGCCGCAGGCATTTCTCCGGATTTACTGTCGGATGTATTTGCTCGCGTCCGAGGACTGACCTTCTGACGAGGTGCTTGAATGGCCGTCGGGGAAATCTACATGCACCTTGATGGTCAGAGTCTTTGAGTCTGACGACAATTGCCATTGCTCCACTGTGCGCATGTGCACAGTGGAGCCGGAGGTCAGATCTTTGCTGATCACGGTGGATTCCAGAACCAGGAATTTGCCCTTAAACTGCGCTTTGCACTTGCCCGCTACGCCGCCTGGGCCAACACAGTCTTCTTCGGCACCGTTCAAGGGGTATCGATTCGAGGTGCTCCCGCCGGGGTCGGCCCTGGTGATCTCGATGGCTCCGTCGGTCTGAACAACGTCGAGGGTTACGGCGGGATCGAAATCGCTGTCGCCTTTGGTGCCGGGGTGCAAAAACTTGCCGGAGAAATTTTGGTTATTTGCGGCTAGCCCGACGTGTGGAATCGCGATCGCGAAAAGCGCAACCGCTGCAAGGGAAGTAGCTGCACTGAGGATTCGCCTCGTCACGGGGGGTCTCCTGACTGGGTGTCCACAGATCATAATTGATTGTTTGGATTTTCAAACCGGCGATTTCGCTATTTGGAACGAATAGTCTCGTAGACCGACGGGCAATCCGTTAGGTGGGGTTGCCGTGACTATCCGAAACTCTGCTTGGAAGATCTGGGCCTGGAAGATCTGGATTTTCCGCTCCGGCGCAGAGATCTGAGCCCGCCGACGCTGTGAGAAAATCGAAGCTTGCAAACACAGACCAAGTTTCGCTTGCTTATTGTTCGGCTGGGCGCCATGGGCGATATTCTGCATGCGCTGCCGGCAGTCACGGCTCTGCGCAAGGCTCATCCGGAATGGGTGATCGACTGGGTCGTGGAGCCGCGATGGCAGGCGCTTCTGGCGGCGGAGGATGCTCTTGGCCGTGTGGTATCCAGGCCGTTGGTCGACCGCCTCCTCTTTGCCCCTACACGGGAGTGGCGAGGAGCGCCGTTCAGCGAGAAGACCCATCGTGAAATCAAGCTTTTGCGGCGCACGCTTCGTGAGGCTGACTATGAAACAGTGCTTGATCTCCAAGGTGCTATTCGGTCGGCGGTAATCGGCCGATTTGCCAGGAGCCTCCGCCTGATTGGCGAAGAGGAACCCCGTGAGCGGCCAGCTCGGTGGCTCTATACCGAGCGCGTCGCAACCCAGGGAGCCCACGTCATTGAGCAGGATGTGGAGCTGGCTTCGGCTGTGGCGGGCGACGACCTCCGCCCCGAAACACCTCTGCTGCCGGTTGACCCCGCCGCAGAGGAGTGGGCAGACCAAGCTCTGGAGCGCGTAGGTTCGGGGCCGGTGGTGCTGATTAACCCAGGGGCGGGATGGGGCGCAAAACGCTGGCCTGTGGAGCGGTATTCCAGCGTCGCCCAGGGGCTTACGGGGCGCGGATTTCGCGTGATCGTCAATGCCGGTCCGCGCGAGGAGCCTCTGGCCGAATCGATTGCAGAAGCGGGTGGGAAGGGAGCGACTTTACTGGGCTGCACGCTTCCCCAATTGATTGCTGTCACGCGGCGCATTGCGCTTTGCATTGCGGGAGACACGGGACCGCTGCATATGGCTTGTGCGCTGGGGAGGCCGGTTATAGGCATTTATGGGCCTACAGATCCCGGCCGCAACGGGCCGTTCGGGACAAGGTTCAGAGTGCTGCGCAGCCCGGAGAGCAAGCGTGACCATACACGTCGCGAGGAGCCGGAGGCTGGGCTGCTGACGATCGAGCCGGAAGAGGTGCTCCGCGCGGCGGATGAATTACTAGCCGGGGAGCCGGGCGCATGAGCGAGCCTGGCGGTGCTTCGACTCCGGATTGGATTGAGCGCTGGCAAAAAGTGGCGCGCCGAGTTCGGGTGCCGCTGGGTTTTCTGACGGCGGCTCTCTATCTATTTGAGCTGTGGCGGCGCGCGCCGATCCCTGCTGCTTTAGTTTGGAGCGTGGCCCTGGTGGCGCCGGGACTTTGGCTGCGCGGGTACGCGGCGGGCTACGTGAGAAAGAATCGCGAACTGACGCAGACCGGGCCGTATGCTTACACGCGCAATCCGCTCTACCTGGGGTCCATGCTTATTGCGGCTGGCTTTGCGGTTGCACTGCTGAGCTGGCCGGTTGTGCTGGTGCTAACTGCTGGTTTTGCAGCGATCTATATACCGGTGATCGCGTCTGAGGAGCGATTTCTGCGCGCGACTTTTCCTGAGTTCGAAGTGTATTCCCGGCGTGTGCCCCGGCTGATTCCAAGGCTTTCCGCCGGAGTCAATCCAAAGGGTCAGAGCACTGACGGTGCCTTCTCGCTTTCGCTCTACCTTCGGCACCGCGAGTACAATGCTGCTATTGGGGCCGCATTACTTTACATCAGCCTGCTCTTCCTGCGGCCTGCTCTCGCGGCGCTCGTCAATGGGGTGAGATGAGGGGCGCGATGAGGAGTTGCGACGAGCGATTTTCCAGCGACACAAATCCAATGCTAAGGAGTCATGCCCAACGGTGAAGACGCGCTTGCAGGCAGCACTGATTCTTTGCGCTCTTGCCCTGGCCGCCGTGGGATATGGCCAGGCACCCGGTCAGGCACCAGGCCAGCAGATCGCCCCGCTTTCGCCCCCGCGCCCCGGATTCAGCTTCCCGCAAAAGCAGACTCTTACCTACTCCGTGGACTGGAGAGTGTTTCCGGCAGGGACGGCGGTTCTGCATTTTGATGCGACGGGCAACAGCGAACAGATTACGGCAAATGCGGATACGGTGGGCGCGATCAACCTTCTTTTCCATGTAGGCGACAAGTTTCAGTCGACCTTTGACCGCGAGAAGGGCTGCACGTATGAGTTCGACAAGCAGACGGTGGAGGGGCGGCGTCAGATCAACTCGACCCTGAAGCTGGACTACGCGCAGGGTAAGTCGATTCTGGACGAGAAGAACATGGTTACGGGCCAGACCAAGCATCTTGAGGTGCCGATCCAGGGCTGCCTGACCGATTTGCTGACCGGAGTTTTTTATGCGTCGTCGCAGCCGATGGCGCTGGGACAGACCTTCATTCTGCCGGTGGTGGACGCGATGCACACCGTTCCGGTGACCATGAAGGTGGAAGGCCGGGAGCAGATCCAAACCACGCTGGGAACGTTCAAGACGCTGCGCGTGCAGCCAACGGCCGCAGCGGGCGTGGTGAAGAATCGCGGGAACATCTGGATCTGGTACACGGACGATGATCGGCATTTGCCGGTGCAAATGCGGGCGCGGCTGTTCTGGGGAACGATTACGTTTCGGCTTACGGGGAACGAGAATAAATAGTTAAACAGGGAATAGGGATTTGGTCCACAGAGGAATTTGTGCTGGCTGCAAAAACAGCAGCCTTATAAGTCTCGAAAAAGATTGGGAATTGAGGCTTGGAAGCCTGCGTTCGGCGCGGTCGTGGAATTGCCTTTGAAAATGTAGTGCTGTTGGACTGCGAAAATGGTCACTAGAGACTGCTATACGTAGACGCAAGGTTCGAAATAAGGCCAGATCAAGGGTTAATCAGGGCGCATTTGTGGAGTTCCTTACCTGAGGATGACACCGGGCCCCCTGAGGGGTCTTTCCCAGGACTCGTTGTAGCTGAATCCCGCTTGATCCAAGTGCTTGAGGAAAGCCGCGACCTCCTCTTTGTGTACATGGTTTGCTAAGATGATCTGCTTTTCGCCTGGATACCTGGATAGTTGAACTGGAACATCTGCGAAAGGCCGTGGCCATCTACTGCATATCCAAATCCATAGATATACGATCGATCAAACCAATCGCGATGAATTGGAAAGCCGAAAATCCGAGTCACGATGGGGATGCCGCCTGTTTGGAATTGGACTCTTCGCGTCACGAAGCGCAGCCCGTCAAAAAGCCGTAAGAATCTGACTTCGAATCCGCTCGCCGTTCGTTTTTCCGTATATCGAAGCACAGGAGACGAAGGAAGCGCAAAGTTAGCACAAAATCCAAATCTGATTTTTAAGGGCGGTCACGTCTTTGGACTTGCAGTGCATTGGAGAAGTGAGGTAGACAGTTTCTTCCGGGGTGGCGAGAGCGGTGAACGACCATGGCGCTAGAGCGTTATGTCGGGGGTGAAGAGTCTCAGGATTTCCAGATTGCCGGAGTGCTGGGCGAGGAGCTTGAAGGGGCGGCCTTGCGGGTCGCGGGCTTCCCGAAGAGCGGGGAAGCGCTTGAGGAATCGCGCAACCCATTCGACGTGTCCTCGCTCGATGGCATAGGAGAGGTCGGCGAGTTCGATTCCCAGGAAGCCGCCGATCTCGCGCAGATACTCGATTGCCCAGCCGGCGGGGGTGGCTCCGAATTCCTCGTCAATGGCGTTGATATCGGCGCCAAGCTGCACCAGGAGCTGGGCGAGCTGGCGGTGTCCGCCAAAGGCCGCGTGGTGAAGCGGCGTGGCTCCGTGCCTGTCTCTCTTGTTGATGAGTCTCGGGTGACGCTCAATGATAGCCCGGACATCTGTTGCCACACCGGTTTTTGCCGCCTCAATCAGCCTGTCGAACGCTCGCATTGGGGGACCTCGCGACTTGCAATTGCGATGACTCTGGAGGATAGCACTTGCAGTTGCCAGGTACGACTTCAACGATCTTCTTTGTCAGGCTCCATCAGACGCTTTTCGAGGGATTCGCGGCCGCGTCTGTCGATGATTACCAAGACAGCGTTTGCTACAAATAGAAGAGTTAAGGCGACGATTTTCATCATTTCCTGATCTCCACGAAGAGTTTCGGCTTGCGATGAGCTTTGGCTGGCACCGGTCTGCCCTGACAAGCGAAGACGTTTGGGCAGCCGCGGATGCACGCACCACTCCGCCGGGACTCCTCTCTGTCTCTATCGGCAGATTCAGGAAAAACTTCAGTGGAGAATGCGGCGTTTTGGCACGGCTTATCCCTTCCTCATGGTTTTTGGGGTGTACTGGAAGGAGTTAGGAGCTGGTACAGGCCTAAATTAGAGTGGAAGCAGGCAATCCAATTCCCCGGATGGCTAACATTGATGAAAGGGATCTAAAAGCGTTCAAGCGGCTCGCGAAGATCTACTTGGAACGTTCGGAGCTTGAGATGGATAGGCTTGTAAGAGATGGCGAACTGGTTGAGATCAAGGCTTCTCAAGCTGTGGATTTTGTAGGAAAAGCTAAGCCGTAAGAAAAACTTGCAGCCATCGAGGCAAGGGAAGGGAAAAGTGGCAGGCCAAATGAAGAAGTCAGTCGTGAAGAGATCGACAAAAGGAATCGGAGTCAGAATCAGGACGGTTGAGGCGCCCGCAAGAACCTATCGGAGCGCCGCTTCCGCGGCGATCCATGAGGCCGCTGAGGGGCTTCATAAAGCTGGAATGATCGATAACACAACGATGAAAGAGTTCGATCAGGAATGCCTGACTCCCATCATCGAATTATCTCCAGCCATGATTCGGAGGATTCGAACCGAGGCGGCGATCAGTCAGTCTGTATTTGCTGCGCATCTCAATGTGACCACGGGCGTTGTGAGCAAGTGGGAACGGGGCGAGAAACAGCCAAGCGGACCGGCTGCCAAGCTGCTTTCTATTGCAGCCAAGCGCGGGATCGCTGCGATTGCGTGAGAGTTGGACTGCGGGCGTGGACCGCGTAGGAGAAGACTCCCGGATCTCTGACGCGAGACCTGGGCCCCTGGCACATTCGACGGATATTAATTTCGAAAAAACGTCTTCTTCCGCCACAGAGACCGGACGGCGGACATGCTTAGGAGCACAAGACCCGCCACCGCAACTGCCACCCAGAGCCAGAACCACAGAAGCGAACCCACCATCATGTCCTCGTCAAAGGTTGCGCTAACTCTTACCTTTAGGTGTGGGTCTGTCGCTGCGAGCGCACTTCCATCGGCGAGGGATTCGAAGTCTAAAACGTAACTGCGCCCGCTCTCACCTTCAAAGGATCCTAAAATGCGCTCAACTGTCTCATCGCCCCACCCACCTGCGCTGGTCGTGCCGCTCGATGCTGCTCCCCCGACAATCTCGTTCCCACTTCGCAGCGTCCAATTCACGTTAACCACAGGCGATTTCTCACACTTCTTCCCCAACACATTTGCCGGATCGGTCGTAACTCCGAGCAGGCAGTTCAACTCGTCAAAAGGTATCCTCTTCTTGGCCTCGATCTCGACTATGTAAGCGTGATGCAAATTGACTTTGAATTTTTCGGTATGAGCATGGCCGAGCTTCAGAGATACCGGGAGGTCGATGGGTGTCGTAATCCGAGTCTCTACCCAGGCCGCCCAACTTCCCGATACAGCAATGCCCGCAACCAGCAGAACGATTCCAGTCCAGGTCAGCTTTGAGAGTTTCACTGGCACCAAGAATAGCCGATTCTCCTCTTCCGACGCTGTGCCCCTCAACCGCCGCTTTTTCCGGTCTTCCCGAGCATCCGCGTATAATGGGATGTTGAGTTTTTCTATTTCTTGCGGCTGGAGCAGGCGCGCTCACCGCTGACGGATGTTGGATGCCTGAACATATAAAGAAAAAACTTCTCGAAGAGATTGCCGTTCTGGAACACGAGCTCTCTCACGAGCTTCCCGCGGAGATCAAGAAGGCCGTGGCGATGGGAGACCTGTCGGAAAACGCCGAATATCACATGGCGAAGCAGCGGCAGGATTTTGTCAACGCGCGGCTGGGACAACTGAAGCGGCGGATGGCGGAGTTGTCGCTGGTGAATCTGACCAACATTCCGAGGGACAAGGCGGGATTTGGATCGACGGTGGTGGTGTTCGACACGACCAAGGACGAGGAGATTGTGTACCGGCTGGTGACGAGCGAGGAATCGGACGTGACGAAGGGGCTGATCTCGACGACGTCGCCGATTGGACGCGGGCTGGTGGGCAAGCGGGTGGGCGACGTGGCCCACATTGTGACTCCCAATGGGAAACGCGAGCTTGAGATTCTAAAACTGACGACGATTCACGATGAAGCTGAGGCCGCCGAGAGCAACGGCGCCGTCGGCGAAAAGAAATAAGGAAGCACCGGAATGACCTGGACCAGCGCTTTCGGCCGCGCCTGCGGCTGGCTTCTTGATCGCATTGTGCATGGATTGGCGCTGACCCGCATCTCTCCCAACGTACTTACTTTTATTGGCCTGATGATCAACATTGTGGCCGCGGTGCTGTTTGCGCACGCCGATACGACAAACGCGGGGCGGATGTTCTTTTATGCGGGGCTGGTGATTTTTGGGGCAGGCATCTTCGACATGGTGGATGGGCGCGTGGCACGGCGCAATAACCAGGTGACGGTGTTTGGATCGTTCTTTGATTCGGTGATCGACCGCTACTCGGATGTGGTGCTTTTCTTTGGGCTGCTGGTGTACTACGGGCGGATCAATCGGATGCGGTATGTGGTGCTGGTGGCGTTTGTGATGGTGACGTCGCTGATGGTGAGCTATACGCGGGCGCGGGCCGAGGCACTGATTGGACAGTGCAAGGTGGGGTTCATGGAACGGCCGGAGCGGATTGTGCTGATACTGCTGGGCGCGCTGTTTAATCACTGGGGCGTGATGGCACCGGTGCTTTGGGTGCTGGCTGCGCTGTCGACGATTACGGTGGCGCACCGGATTATTTATACGTATTCGAAGACTAAGCATTTGGCGCCGATTGGGTGATGGTGGGCGCTTTCTGAAAGGAAAACAAATGCAAATGCAGGTCCCGAAGCGGCGGTTTCGACTCGTTGCGCTCAGGGTGACAGATATTTGCAGAAAGCTATAAGCAGGTTCTTCAAGCCTTCAATTCAGTAGTTCGAAGATACCGGCGGCGCCCATGCCGCCGCCTACGCACATGGTGACCATGCCATAGCGAACGTTGCGGCGGTGCATCTCGTGTAAGAGCGTGGCGGTGAGCTTGGCGCCGGTGCAGCCTAAAGGATGGCCGAGAGCGATGGCGCCACCGTTGACGTTGACGCGGTCAGGGTCGATTTCGCAGCCGTTCCGGGCTAGCTCGCGGACGACGGCGAGGACTTGCGCGGCGAAGGCTTCATTGAGTTCGATGAGACCGATCTGGTCGATGGTGAGTCCGGCGCGCTTCAATGCTTTAGGGATGGCGCTGACTGGGCCGATGCCCATCTCTTCAGGCAGGCAGCCAGTTGCCGCATAGGCGGTTAGTCGGCCGAGGGGCTTGATGCCCAGTTCCTGGGCGCGGGAGGAATCCATTAAAACAACGGCCGCGGCGCCGTCAGAGGTTTGCGAGGAGTTGCCGGCGGTGACGGTTCCCTGGGCGGCGAAGGCGGGCTTGAGCTTGGCGAGGGCTTCGGCGGAGGTGTCGGCGCGCGGGCCTTCGTCGGCGGAGAAGATTGACTCCGATACGGTTGGCTTGCCTGCCTTTGCGCTTGGAACCGCGGTGGTGATCGTGACTGGAACCAGCTCTTCGGCGAAACGTCCGGCGGACTGGGCGGCGATGGCCTTCTGATGGCTGCGGAGGGCGAAGGCGTCTTGATCCTGGCGAGGGACGCTGTAGTGTCGGGCGACGCGCTCGGCGGTGAGTCCCATGGTGAGTAGCGAGGCGGGGTAGTGCTCGGCCATGTAGGGATTGGGGCTGGGTTTGAGGCCGCCGAAGGGGAGCAGGCTCATGGTCTCTGCGCCACCGGCGATGACGACGCGGTCGCCACCGGAGCGAATGCGCAGATCGGCGAGGGCAACGGCTTCGAGGCCGGAGGAGCAAAGCCGGTTGACGGTGACTCCGGGAACGTCGACAGGCAAGCCAGCACGCAGAGCGGCCCAGCGGGCGATGTCCCAGCCCTGTTCGCCTTCGGGCTGAGCGCAACCGAGGATGACATCGTCGACTTCGGCGCGATCGAGAGCGGGAATTCTGTCTAAAGCTGCGCTGAGGGCCAGTGCGGCGAGATCGTCGGGACGTGAGGTAGAAAGAGCGCCCTTGGGGGCGCGGCCGACGGGCGTGCGTACGGCGCTGACGAGAACGGCTTCCGGCATGGGGAATGCTCCTTGGCGATCAATCGCTGGAGACAATCTTACTGCGGGGATCCGGATTGGGGGGACTTGGGCTGCGCGGACTTGGGCAGAATGGATTTGGCTTGAGAGGGGGTGGGGTTACCAGCTGTTGGCGCGACCGTTTTGGGTTCGGCTGAACTTGGAGAGGGCAATTTTGGACTGATGGGGCGGGCCGGGACGACTGCGACCGCTGGCTTGGCCTTCGGGTCTGGCGCTTTGTCGGCGGGATGCGTCCCTACGGCGGAATGCAACGCTACAGAGGTTGGGCTGGTTGCGGGTATTGCCGGGGATTGGCGAGCGGCTGTGGAACCTGGTTTCTTTGGGGGCACTGCGGGCGCGGGAGGCGCTGGTGATGCGGCGGCTTTTTCGAGGGAAGTAGTTGACTCGTCGTCGCCGAGGAAGTGCTCGTCATCTTTACCGGCGATGGCTGCCTTCATGACATTCATCCAGATGGGGAGTGCGGCTTTGGCGCCGGTTTCCTTGTCGCCGAGAGACTCGCGGCTGTCATAACCGACCCAGACGCCGCAGGTGACGGAGGGCGAGAAGCCGAGGAACCAGGCGTCGGTGTAGTCGCTGGTGGTTCCAGTTTTGCCGCCGAGAGGGTGGTTGAGTTGCGAAGCCGCCGCGCCTGTGCCGTGGGCGGTGACTGCGCGCAGGAGAATCATCATGGTGCGGGCTGTGTCCTGACTAATGACTTCAGTGACGGCGGGCGGATCTTCCCAAAGGGTGATGCCGTCAGAATTGGAGACTTTGCGGATGAGGCGGGGCGCGACACGTATGCCGTCGTTGGGGAAGACGGCATAAGAGGCGACCTGCTCCTCAAGATTGATTTCAACGGCGCCGATGGCGATCGGCAGATAGGGAGGGATGTTCGAGGTAACACCGAAGCGGTGGGTGACGTCGATGACGTCGTGAATGCCGACGCGGGCGGCGAGCTTGAGAGCTGGAATGTTGCGCGACTCGGCAAAGGCGCTGGTGAGAGTCATGGCGCCCTTGTAGTCGTTCTCGTAGTTGTGTGGGGTGTATCCGCCGAAACTCACCGGGCCGTCGACAATGATGTCCGTGGGTTTGGCTCCGGCCTCGATGGCTGCGGTGTAGACGTAAGGCTTGAAGCTGGAGCCGGTCTGGCGCTCGGACTGGGTGGCACGGTTGAAGACGGAGACGGCATAGTCGCGGCCACCGACCATGGCGAGGACGTCGCCGGTGGAGTTGTCAATGGCCATGAGCGAGCCCTGGGCACCTGAGTCCTGCTGCAGGGAGGCACGGTGGACGGAGCCTTCAGTGTTTGTAGAAAGCTGGACGTAGATGATGTCGCCGGGCTTGACGAGGGAGTCGCCGAAGCGCTGGCCGGTCCACTGCCAGTCTTCAGGGAGAAGGACGACCTCAGAGTTCGGCTGATCGGGCGGGCCGATACGGGCGTGAATCTCAAGTGGCAGGACACGGGTGACGATGGCGTGAACGTAGCCGCCGGGCGGAGTTTTCATGGCCCAGTCGGGATGGCGGTAGTCGTCGATGGTGACGGAGGCGTCGAGGACATTTTCGAGCTTGCCAGGGCCCTCGTGTCCGGGGCCCGCGTGTCCTTTCCAGCCGTGCCTCCGTTCGTAGGCGGCTAGACCATCTGTAACGGCGCGGTTGGCGGTTTGCTGGAGATCGAGGTCGAGGGTGGTTTCGACTTTGAGGCCGGCCTCGTGAACCTCTTCGGAGCCGAATCGCTTCTCGAGCTCGCGGCGGACTTCTTCCTGGAACCAGGGCGCTACGGACATCTCTGGCTGGGCGATGTGGAGACCGAGCGGAGCCTGACGTGCCTGCTCGGCCTGCTGGTGGGTGATGACGCCGTCTGACTCCATTTCAGAGAGGACTAAATTGCGACGGCGGATAGCTTTGTCAGGATTGAGCAAGGGCGAATAGGCACTGGGGCCTTTGGGCATGCCGGCGAGTAGAGCAGCCTCAGTGAGGTTGAGGTCCTTGGCGTGCTTAGAGAAGAAGAACTCCGAGGCCGCTTCAAAGCCGTACATGCCGCTGCCGAGGTAGATCTGGTTGCCGTAGAGGGTGAAGATTTGCTCCTTGGTGAAGGCGCGCTCAATCTGGATGGCAAGATAGGCTTCCTGCACTTTGCGGGCGGCGGTGCGCTCAGAGGAAAGAAAGAGGTTGCGCGCGAGCTGCATGGTGAGCGTAGAGGCGCCCTGAGCGCGGCCGTGGGAGCGAATGTCGTGCCAGGCTGAGCCGGCTACGCGGAAGACATTGATTCCCCAGTGGGACTCGAAGGATTTGTCTTCAATGGAGATGACGGCCTGGCGGAGGATGGGAGCGAAGTCGTTGAAGCCGACAATTTCGCGGCGCTGGAGGGCGAAGGAGCCAATGAGCTTGCCGTTGCGGTCGTAGAGATCAGTGGTGGTGGAGGGGCGGAAGCGTTCGAGGTCGTTGATCTGAGGTAGATCGACGGAATAAACGAGAGTGAGGCCGGCGAGAGAGCCGGTGATGATGGCCAGCGTGAGCAGAACAGCGAAGGTAAAGCGCCCGGCGAGCTTGCGGTGACCACGTACGCGAGCAGACGGAATCTGTTGCCTGCGGGGGCGGGTGAGGGGGCGCGGTTCTTGCGGCTGGGGGGGTGGGACAGCCAAGGGATTCAGGCCTCGAGCGCAAGCCTCCGGGGTCGACGGGAGAGAATGCTTCAGCTCAAGGCTAGCATTTTCCTGTTACGGGGAGGTGTGCGGAGTGGCACAGGCGAACCTTGGGGGGCAAGGGTGGGGAACAGTGGACTGACCACGTCAATCTCCGGCCTGGTCAGGCACGGAGATTGACGTCGCCGGAGAACTGACTCTGCGGGCGTAGGTTGAGTGCGACCGGGTATTCTGGTGCTAGCAGCCCTTCTTGGGTTTCTTGATGTCGACTTCGGTGGTCACGGGGTCGGACAGGCGCTTGTCATTGATTTCAGCGTCGCCGGGCTGCGGGGAAATCGACGACCGAACCATCACGATGGTGGCCTTGATCTTGCCCTTCATGCAGTAGGTTCCGGCCAGCTGCGCGAGGCCCTTGTCGGCCTGTTCCATGTAGTCGGCGGGAAGGGTTCCCTCTTCGCCGGAGATATCGACGGGGGCCATGACGAACTGATTGATGATCAGCTTGTCAGACTTCACGGCGGATGAGTCGTAGCGGACGATGATGGTGACCCTCTTCTCCAACGCGTTGGGGTTCGCGGTGATTTTGATGGCTGGAAGAGTGATGCCTTCCGGGCTGGGCGCGGGTTCCTTGGAATCAAACGCGAGACGATAAGGAAGTCCCTTCCATTTGGGCCCTACGGGAATGCCGGCGGCTTTGTCCCCGCTGCTTTGGCAGCCAGTCAAAAATGCCAATCCACAGATCAGCAGCAAAATGCTTTTTCTCACATCGTCCCCCATTGTCTGAAAATGACGGGCCATGATATCACTCTTGCGAGATGTTGGAATGTGACGTCAGAGGTTGGGGGCACGTGCTGCGAAATGGTGACCTGGAGGGGTGGGCGGAACCCGGTAAACGGTCGCCTGGGGGGGGGCGAATTGTGCGAAATGTTGGCCTGGGCGGTTGCAGAAATTGGAGGGGTTAACCTTCTGGGCCTGCTGCATTCGCGAATTGGCACCTGGAAAGGTGCCGAATTAAGCAAAAGGGTTGCTGGGAATTGAACGGTGTTTTTGTGGGAGATGCTGAAACGGCAAGTAAAGCAGGCGTAAGGTTATGAGAATGTGTGGGTTTTCCGAGTTTGGGCTGACTGTGGATACGCGGACGGAATGAGAGCCAACTGGGTGGGAGAGGACAAATCTCAGTCGCCCGTTTGGGTGTAGCGGAGATGATCAGGCAGTTGATTCCCGCGCCGAAACGCCGTCCACTTGGATTCGATTTGTACTGTGCCCGCCGTTCCCGTGGCATAGTGGCGGAAGCTGGACCACGGCCAGTCTTCGGGTTTCTCGACTAGGCCGCGCTTGATGGGGTTGCGGTGGAGGTAGCGGATGACCTGGGACCGGTCCGCCTCGTCGCGGACGTTTGCGTCAAAATAGCGGGGTTGCCAGAATTGCGGACGATCGCCTCTCAGCTTGCGGGAAGTGGTTTGCTTGAGGACCTTGAGAAACTGCGCGACGAGGATGGACGGGGGCTCGTTGATAAGCAGGTGGACATGTTCGGGCATCAGCACGTACGCATATACCCTGACCTGATGCCGATTCCGAATTTGTTCCAGAATTGCTTCGACGGTATTTTTGAGGGCGGGTTCTTCAAGAAACGGACGCCGGTGGTAGCAACTGAAGGTGATGAAGTGAAGAGTCTCGGCCTTCTGGAACCGCTTCAAACCGGACGGCATAACTCTATCTTAGACTTGAACCGCCCACTCATCGCGATAAAGCTGCGATGAATGGGGCACAGCTTCGACTCCTTTATGACTGGGCCACCTGTCTGCGATGAATGGGGCACAGCTTCGACTCCTTTATGACTGGGTCACCTGTCTCATTCTGATTCTGATGACCGGGCCACCTGCCCGTGTCCTTGAGAGGTTGGGATTGGTATCGGGATCTCGATCTCTGCGGAAGAATTCCTGATCGGCACACATACTGCACCGTGTGGGAAAATCCCCAAGGATTCGGATGTGGAACAGTCTTGAAGTAGGACAAAGGCGAATATCGTTCTGTCAATAGGCAGAATAACCATCGGCAGGGCAAGAAAAGTCGGCCCCTCTGGCAAATCAACAGCAATCGTTTCAGAAGAGTCCGTTTCAATCCATTTTTCTCCGTTTCCCTCTGAATCCCGAAACAGAATACGTGCCCGCGCAATTGACGTTTTTGGCGCTATGATTGAGTGGAAATGTATACTCAGCTTCCGAGCTGGTCCAGTGACTTGATTCAAGAGAGGCGATGACGGTGGAGAATCTATACCTGGGCCATCGATATTTGGCTTCGTTCGCATCTCTAGCACAACTTCTGTCGTCGAGTCATCGATGAACACCTCACTAACCGCGTTCATAAAGCCTTTACCAATTCCTCGCACTTGATACAACCCGTTGGGAAATTTTAAAAATGGCGTCCACCCCGAAGAATCCGTGAAATATCGCTGCGGCGATGTCGCATTTTCCAAACTGCGCACGGTCACTTCTAGGTCAGAAACACCTATGTGTGAAGCGTAAACCGCGCGAATTCTCAGTTCTGTTGCGTGAAGTAGCGGCTGTTGCAACAGGAGTAGCAACCAGATAATCCAACGAGTTCTTGCCATCTCAACCTCGATTTCCGCCCCGTGCATCAACCCGAGAAGTAGAAGAAAGCTCAACAAGAGTCACGCTAGTCATAATGCTGCCATGTTCAACCAGCAACTCCCGACAAAGATCAGTGCCATATCCAACATATGGATGTTGTGTTCAGTTGCACACGCTGTATTCTGCCGGACAAAAGTTTCCGTTAGGACGCTGTCGTCCTGATGAACTATTCGGATTGGAAGAAAATGGAGGGTCTCCATTTTCTTGTCTATTTCCCTGGTCAATTATTCCGCCTGCTTCGGCATCTGATCCGTCATCAGGGGTATAGGCGCCTGGGTCTCCAAGCTCCGCTAGAATCTGAAGAGCTAGGGCCTCAGCCGATCCGCATTCAGTACCCCCGTCTTTGCACGAATTGCCGTTGGCATCCTTATCGCCTGCTTTTCCGGCATCATCTGCAGCATTCCAATTTGGAGCCGCATTTTTATCGGCAGTATGTGAAAACTCATGGGCATATGCCTTAAGGATCAGCCAAAACAACGGACTTCCATTCGCACTTAGTGCCGCATTAACCCAATCGACAGTAACCGTTGTTCCAGCCAGCACCCCTTGCCCATTGGAGTTGCCATAAATTGATTCATTTAGACCCTTTGTCGCTGAAACCTTGTTTCCATTTCTTTCGAAAGGGAGCCTACCTTGCTTTACATAAGTGGGTCTTGGGTCCATCGCAATGGAATAGACCAGCGACCGCCCAGTATTGCTACGTAGCATCATGGAGATGGCTTGCCTTGCCTGATCGTTTCCCGAATCAATGACAAAATACATCCCGGTCGGGTCTACGAACTTTAGCGGATTGTTGTGCGTGTAGGCATAGCGATTCAAGGTCTGCGGATCGCGCCAGATGAATGGCCCCGGATCGGGTGACATAAACCGGCCCATGCTGGATGCGTAGTACCTCGCCCCGAAGTAGTCGTTGCCTGATTCGGTATCTCCTTCTTTGCCGGTGAAACGGGACGACGCGATCCACATTGTGCTTGTCGCACAAACTCCGGGGCGGGTCATAGCAGTAGGGGACTCCCGTCGTAAGTATAACGACGGGTCTTAGCAGCGCGGAGG